>ENA-UOVV01000123-UOVV01000123.1-compost-metagenome-genome-assembly--contig:-NODE-123-length-115302-cov-6.580414_pt1 | contig 115302 bp, 98 predicted proteins | sample MGYA00238155_ERZ761577 | MGnify/ENA primary metagenome ERZ761577 (study PRJEB28898, sample SAMN06268775) | compost metagenome | isolation source: Emeryville, CA | place: USA:Emeryville, CA | collected...
CCGCTCACCGCGCTCGCCCCGATGCAGGATGTCACGGATCTCGCCTTCATGGGCGTGATCGCGACTTACGGCGCGCCCGATTATTTCTTCACCGAGTTTCTCCGGGTGCACGCGCACTCGACGCCGGAGAAACATATCCTGCGCTCGATCGACGAAAACCAGACCGGACGTCCCGTGTTCGCCCAGCTCATCGGCGAAGATCTGGGACATCTCGCCCGGACCGCCGAGATCCTGCTGCGACATCCGGTGGCCGGCATCGACCTGAATCTCGGCTGCCCTGCCCCGAAGGTTTACAAGAAGAACGTCGGCGGTGGCCTTTTGCGCGATCCGGCGAAAATCGGCGAAATCCTCGGCGTGCTGCGCGCGGCGGTGCCGGGATTGTTCACGGTGAAAATGCGTATCGGTTTTGAGGATACAACCAACTTCGAGGAAATCCTCCGGCTCGTGAATCTGCACCAGGTCGACCTGCTCACGGTGCATGGCCGCACAGTGAAGGAGATGTATCGCTCCGAGGTGCACTACGACTTCATCGCGCGTGCGGTGGAGACGGTGCGCTGCCCCGTGCTCGCCAACGGCAATGTCACTTCCGCCAAGCGAGCCGCCGAGGTCGTCGCTTCGACGCGCGCCGCGGGCGTGATGATCGGCCGCCACGCGATCCGCAATCCGTGGATTTTCCGTCAGTGCCGCGAGCACTTCGCCGGCGCTCCCGTTTTCCAGCCGCGGCTCTCCGACGTGCGCGGCTACATCGAACATCTTTATCGCGCCACGGCCGCGCCGGACCTGCCCGAGCGTCCGCACGTGAACAAGATGAAGAAGTATCTCAACTTCGTCGGCCAGAGCGTGGATCCGACCGGCGCGTTTCTGCACGAGATGCGCCGCGCCGAATCCGAGATCGAATTGTTCGCGGTGTGCGATCGGCACCTCCTCGCGCGCGGCGACGAACCGTTCGCGCTCGAGCCTCATCCAGGCGTTGTAGCGCGGCCCAACTGCGAAACCGCGCGTGGCATCGCGCCCGACGGTTGCTCGCTCGAAACCATCACGGCCTGAGCCGCATTGCGCGCCGAGTCGTGCCCGAGTGCGGGCCGGATCGAGCCACCGCGCGGCGCGACCCGGGACAAGGTTCACTTTGAGTCGGGACCGTGTTCGTCCCGGCTCAGAACGCGTAATTACTCGAGGCCGAGGACCTGCCGGCCGATCGGCGAGATCATCTGTGGAGTCCATTGCGGATCCCACACGATGTGCACCTTGGCCGATTTCACTTTGGGCAGCGCCGCGATCTTCTGACGTGCGTCCTCCGCGATGACGGGCCCCATGCCGCAGCCGGGCGCGGTCAGCGTCATCTTCACCTCCACGTCGTGCTCGCCGTCGGGCGAGGTGTCGATCGAGAGATCGTAAACGAGACCGAGGTCCACGATGTTCACCGGGATTTCGGGATCGAAACAGGTCTTCAGCGCTTCCCAGACCGCCTCTTCGCTGAACTCTCCCGCCGCGGCCGTGGCGGTCGTTTGCGCCACGTAACCCTCAATCGCGACCGCGTCGTCCGCCGCGATACGGAAGAGACCGTGATCCGTGCGCACCGTCACGTTTCCGCCCAACGTCTGGACGATATAAACTTCATCGCCTGCTTTCAGCGTGGCGGGAGTGCCGGCCGGAACGGCGGTGGCGGGACAGTCGCTTTTGAGTCGGTGATTGGCCATGGAAAGTGATTAGCGGATCGTGATCTGAATCGGCAACCGTGCGTAGATGCCTTGGGGATCGTTGAACGAGTTCAACACCTTCAGCTCCGAGCGCAACCGCGTCTCCACTTCGCCGAGCACGCCGGTGGCGCGCGCATTGTTGGGCGCCATCTTTTCCACCATCTCCGCGATCGCTTCCGCGAACTCCTTCTTGCGCGGAAACTCGACCAAGCGATAGCCAGACTTGAGCCCCGCCTCCTGCGCCGCGTAAGCGATCGCAGCATCGAGGCCGCCGATCTCGTCGACGAGACCGAGCGCCTTGGCTTCGACGCCAGACCAAACGCGACCCTGCGCGATCTCCTCCACTTGCGCGCGGTCGAGCTGACGGCCGTCGGCGACTTTGCCAATAAACTCGCCGTAGATCCATTCCACCATGCGCTGGAAGATCGCCATTTCCTCTTCGGTCTTCGGCCGCGCGATGGTCAGCGCGTCGGCAAATTTTCCGGTCTTCACGCCGTCGAAGGTCACGCCGAAGTTGTTCGCGAGCCGCTGCACGTCGAACTGAATGCCGAACACGCCGATCGAACCCGTGATCGTGGAAGGCTCCGCAAAAATCCGGTTGCTGTAGGCGGAAATCCAATACCCGCCCGACGCCGCATACGTTCCCATCGAAACGACGACGGGTTTCTTTTCCCGCGCGAGTCGCACTTCGCGCTGAATCGCTTCGGAAGCAGAGACGCTGCCGCCCGGACTGTTCACGCGCAGCACGATCGCCTTCACGCTGTCGTCCTGCCGCAGCTTGCGCAGTTCGCGCGCAAAGCGCACGCCGGCGACATTGCCCGGCTGGTCGGAGTCGCCATCGACGATGTCGCCCTCGGCATAAACGATCGCGATGGTTCCGCGACGGCCCGAGGTCACGGCCGCAGCTTTCGATGCGAGGGCCGGCTCCGCCGCGTCCTTGGCCACGCGCGAATAGTCCGCGAGTGCCACTTGCTTGAACGTTTCCTCGCCCTCGCTGCGCGTCGCTTTCTTGAGGCTCTCGATCATTTCGTCGCGATAAGCGACGCGCGTGACGAGGCCGCCCTTCAGTGCCGCCTCGGGGCGCACGAGACCTTCGCTGTCCACGAGCGCCTGGAGCTCGAGCGGCGACTTGCCACGACTGTCGGCCACATCGGTGAGCACGACCTCCCAAACATCGTCGAGCAATTGCTGGAGCTGCGCGCGGCTTTCGTCGCTCATGTCGGTCCGGGTGAAAGGTTCGACGAAAGACTTGTAGCGGCCCACCCGCGCGACCTGCACGCCGACGCCGTATTTTTCCAGCGCACCGGCGAAGAACATCGGCTGCGCTGCGAGACCCGGCATCAAAATCACGCCGTAGGGATCGAGCACGATTTCGTCGGCAGCCGACGCGAGATAGTAATCACTCGTCAACGCATAGGTCAGATACGCCACCACCGGTTTGCCCGAGTTTTTGAACTCTTCGATCGCGTGGCGAATCTCCTTCAACGCGCCAAAACCCGGCGAACCGGCGGACAGCTCGGGCTGGTCTCCGCGAATCAGCAGGCCCGCGATCCGATCGTCGCTCGCCGCCGCGCGCAGCGAACGCGTGATCGTGCGCAATTGCAGCGTCGGCGTCGGCTCATCGCCAAACAGTCGGAGATCCACCACCGGCGGCGCGTCGGTCACGCGATTGGAGAGATCCAGCACGAGATACGAGCCGTGTTCGACGTGCACCGTCTTGTCGCGTTTGCCGGCCATCGCGCCGAGGGCGACGAAGACCCCCAGCAACAAAACCGATCCGCCGACCGTGAAGATGATCAAGGCCACGAACGCACCGAGCAACGACGTGAAAAAGTTCTTCATACGAGGTCGCCGACCCTAGCCGCTTCAGCTCGTTCCTCCAGTTAAATGAGGACAGGCGGTCTTCCCACGCGTCGGGCGGCTGCGAGGCACGCTTCTCGCTTTTCGAGCATGCGACAGACGGATCAGTTGCACCCTTGCCCGCCGACTTCATACTTCAGCGCCAATGAGCGAACAAAAGGACCTTCTCACGACCAACCGCAAGGCCCTCACGATCAATCTCGATGAGCCGAAATACGGCACGTTTGCCGAGATCGGTGCCGGCCAGGAAGTCGCCCGCATCTTTTTCCAGGCCGGCGGAGCATCGGGCACGATCGCGAAGACGATCTCGGCCTACGACATGACGTTCAGCGATGCCATCTACGGCAAAGCTCCACGTTACGTCTCGCGTGAGCGACTCGGGCTCATGCTTCAGCACGAGTATCAACTACTCATCGAGCGCCTCGCCGCCACGCGCGGCGATCGCACGACGTTCTTCGTCTTCGCCGACACCGTCGCCGCCCGAAACTACAAAGGCACGAACGAAGCCCATGGCTGGATGGGCATCCGGTTTCAAACCGAGCCCGGCGCCACGCCGTCGGAGATCGTGCTCCACGTCCGCATGTGGGACAAAGAAAACGTCCTCCAGCAGGAAGCCCTCGGCATTGTCGGAACGAATCTCATCTACGGCGCGTTCTACTATCGCGACGACCTGAAGCGCTTCACGCAGTCGCTCCTCGATAATCTCCGCCCCGATCGCATCGAGATCGACATGCTCAAGTTCAGCGGCCCCGCGTTCGAGAACGTGGATAACCGCCTCATGTCGCTCTACCTGGTCCAGTTCGGCCTGACCAACGCCGTCATGTTCGGCCCGCAGGGCGAAGTCCTCCAGCCGTCGGAGGTGCTCCACAAGAAAGCGATCCTCGTCGAACGCGGCAGCTTCCGCCCCGTCACGCACGTCAACGTCGACATGCTCAACTGCGCCGCCGCGCAGTTCGTGCAGGAGCCGCTCGTGAAGGGAAAGGAGATCATCGTGCTCATGGAAATCACGATGAACAACCTCCTCGCCGCCGGCTCGCTCGACGCGCAGGACTTCCTCTCTCGCGTCGATCTTCTCAGCGACCTCGGGTTCACCACGCTGATCTCGAACTACTCCGAGTATTACCGCCTCACCTCGTATTTCCGCCGCTACACGAAGGAGATGATCGGCGCCGCGATGGGCATCAACAACCTCCTCGAGATCTTTAACGAGAAATACTACGAGAACCTCGAAGGCGGCATCCTCGAGTCCTTCGGCCGACTCTTCCGTAATTCGGTCAAACTCTACATCTACCCGATGCGGCAGGACGCCTACGGCCACTACATCACGACGGGCACACCCGAGGCCGTCCCTTCAGCCACCAGCGCCAATACCTTTGCGTCCGGCGTCCTCATCAACGCGAAGAACGTCCAGGTCGTGGATCACCTCCGCAACCTCTACAATCACCTCCTCGAAAATCACTTCATCGAGTGCATCGTCGGCTACGATCCCGACATCCTGCACATCTTCTCGCGCGACGTCCTCCGCCGCATCCGCGAGCAAGATCCCTCATGGGAAAAGATGGTCCCCGAGTCGGTGGTGAAAGCGATCAAACGCCGCGGCCTTTTCGGTTACACCGAAAAGCAGACCACCTGAGTCCGTCTCGAGTCGGGACACAGTCCATCCCGACTCGAGCCAAAGTCCGTCCCACGTCGAGCCAAGGTCCGTCCACGGTCGCGCCACAGTGCGTCCCATGTCGGGACAAGGTGCGCACCGGGTCGAGCCCAGGTGCTGCACGCGTTGGAACGTGGGCCAGAATTTTTTCGTGTTCATTTCGCGCGAATCGTGGTTCCCCAAGAGGTTTCCATGCGCTTCCACAAATACCACGCCCTCGGTAACGACTACATCGTCCTCGATCCGCGCGATTTCCCCACGTGGGGCGCGGCACCCACCGTCGAGCAGATCCGCGTGATCTGCCATCGCAACTTCGGCGTCGGCTCCGATGGCATCCTCTGGGGTCCGTTGCCGTCCGAAAAGAGCGAGTTCGGCCTGCGCATCTTCAATCCCGACGGCTCGGAAGCCGAAAAGTCCGGCAACGGTCTGCGCATTTTTTCCCGTTATCTGTGGGACCAAAGTCTCGTGAAGTCGCCCGCGTTCACCGTCGAAACGCCCGGCGGTCACGTGCAATCCGTCATAAAAGAAAACGGTCGGCTGATCACGGTCGCCATGGGCCGGGTGAGTTTCGACAGCGCAAAGATTCCCGTGAACGTCACCGGCGAGCCGCGCGAAGTGATCAACGAAAAGCTCACGATTCTCGACCGCGAATTCACCTACTGCGCGGCGACCATCGGCAATCCGCACTGCGTGATCCCGTTGCCGGAAGTGACGCCTGAGCTCGCGCACAAATATGGTCCGCACTTGGAAACGAATCCCGTTTTCCCGCGCAAAACCAATGTGCAGTTCCTGCAGGTGCTCGATCGCGCCAACATCCGCATCGAGATCTGGGAGCGCGGCGCGGGCTACACGCTCGCCTCGGGCAGTAGCTCGAGCGCGGCGGCCGCGGTCGCGCACAAGCTCGGTCTCGTCGATCGCGAGATCACGGTGCACATGCCCGGCGGTCAGATCGGCATCGAGATCGGCGAGGATTTCTCGATCATGATGACCGGCACGGTGAACAAGGTCGCCGAGGGCGCGATGCACCCCGAGCTTTTCGCGGTAAAAGTCTGAGCGCGCAAAGCGCGCTCGCGCGCTCACTCGGTCTTCTGCATTTCGCGGCGCCGTTTGGCCTCCGGGCCGACGGCGTCGGGCCCGTCGTCCGTATCGGTGATCGGCAAGTGATCGGGATCGATCGAATCGAGCACGCGCATTTCGCCGAACCGAATCACCTCCTGCCGCTCGGGGACGGAAGCCCACACCGGCTGATTGGTTTCGCGCCCCAGATGCGGCGCCGCTTCGCGAAACATTTTCTTGAAGCTCGGCGTCATCGAAAGGCCTTGGGCAGGCGCGCTGACTTTCGTGTGCCAGAGCAATCGCGTGATGCCCTGCTTCGCGAGTTCCTCGTCGAACGCCTGGATTGAGATCATGAACAGACTCTCGCGCGAGGCCTGCACGATGAAATCCGAGGTCGAGCTTCGAAGGTTCCGAGTCAGCGCGCGGGCTGAGGTCGAAATCGAAAGGCCCTGAAGTTCCCACATCACGTCGGCCTTGTCGCCGCCCATGAACTGCAGGGCGACGTTGGGGCGGTCGTTGATCATACCCCAGGAAATCGCAAGGAGGACTTCGGGCATGTTTTTCTCGGTGCCCGGATAATACCCCTGATCGGCGAGCAGCTTCACGATGAACTTCAGCATGTCGCGTTTGTCCGGCACATCCATGTTGGCAATGGAGCGGCCGTAATCGCGGTAGCCGAGCACGAGGGCTTCGTAGTAAAGCGGCGCTTCCTTGCTCGGACGCCGGAGCTTGCGGCCTTCGGCGGTCATGTCGGTGACGGTGATGACCTGAACGTCGCGTTCGAAAAGCCGCGCAAGAAACGTGGCGGGCGTGCCGGCGCTTGCCAACGTGGTCGCACACAGCAGCGCGAGATTGACCGCCAGTATCTTCGCCGGGGAAAGAGAAAGCATGGGTGGCTCCCACCGTGCCCGCTGTAGTGGCAGCGTCAACTCAGCGGGGCGTGCCGTAGATTGTGGCCCCCCCCCTCCACGACGACGGAATGCCAAATCGCGCGGTCGAACTTCACTCGGCCTTCTGCATTTCGCGGCGCTCTTTCGCGCGCGGTCCGACGGCATCGGGCCCATCGTCGGTGTCGGTGATAGGCAAATGATCGGGATCAATCGCATCGAGCACGCGCATCTCGCCGAACTCGATCACTTCTCGCCGTTCAGGCACGTGGGTCCACACGGGGCCGCCGGTCTCGCGTCCGAGAAACGGTGCCGCTTCACGAAACATCTTTTTGTAGCTCGGCGCCATCGCGAGGCCCTGCGCGGGCGCGCTGACTTTGGTGTGCCAGAGTAATCGCGCGATGCCCTGTGTCGCGAGTTCGCGGTCAAACGCCTGGATCGAAATGATGAACAAGCTGTCGCCCGCCGCATCGACGATGAAGTCCGCGGTCGAGCTGCGGAAATTTCGCGTGAGAGCGCGCACAGCGGTGGCCACGGAAAGCCCCTGGAGTTCCCACATCACGTCAGCCTTGTCGCCGCCCATGAAATGGAGCGCGAGACCCGGACGCTCGTTGATGAAACCCCAGCCGATCGCGAGCAGCACTTCGGGCATGTTTTTCTCCGAGCCCGGATAGTATCCCTCATCAGCGAGCAGCTTCACGATGAACTTCAGCATCTCGCGTTTATCCGGCACATCCATGTTGGCGATGGAGCGACCGTATTCACGGTAACCCAGCACGAGAGCCTCGTAATAGAGCGGCGCTTCCTTGCTCGGACGCCGGAGTTTGCGCCCCTCGTCCGTCATGTCCGTCACCGTGATGACCTGCACATCCCGCTGGAAATACCACGCTAGAAAGTTGCCCGGTCCGGCCGCGTTTGCCGCGCACGCTCCGAGCAGTTCAATAACCACCTGCGAGAAAAGCGTGGTGCGACAGGGGCATCGCATAGGCGACAGCGATAACGCACCTCAAACAGGCGTCAACGCACCCGCCGGGCGCGCGCGGGCACGAAAAAGCCCGGTCACGAAGACCGGGCCAAAAAGCGAAACCACGCGAGTCGCGCGTCAGGCGAAAATCACTCGAAGATTTCCTCGGGCTTGAAGAAGCGCGCGAGTTCGATCTTGGCGTTTTCGTCGCTGTCGGACGCGTGGACGACGTTCTTCATCATCTCGGTGCCGAAGTCGCCGCGGATCGTGCCCTTCGGGGCCTTGCGGGAATCGGTCGGGCCGAGGAGATCGCGAACGCGTTGCACGATGTTTTCGCCGCGCAGCGCCATCACGATCACCGGACGCGAGCTCATGAAGGCCTCGATGTCGGGATAGAAGGGCTTGTCCGCGACGTGCGCGTAATGCTCGCGCAAGACGGCAGGCGCGAGACGGGTCATTTTGCACCCGACCACGTCGAAGCCCGCGGCTTCGAAGCGGCTGAGAACCGTCCCCACGAGACGCTTCTCCATGCAATCGGGCTTATAGATAACGAACGTTTTCTGCATAGTGAAAGGATGACGCTAGGAGCAACGGACCCGTTGGAAAGCCTAGAGTTTCCCACTCTGTAGGACCGAGGCGAGCGCTCCCTCCAACTGCGGCTGGCGAAACCTATAGCCGGAGCGAAGCAGCGCCACCGGCTCCACTCGCGCACTGGCGAGCAGGGTCTCCTCCGCCATCTGGCCGAAAACCAGCCGCAACGCGAACGCCGGAACGGGCAACAACGCCGGACGCCGCAGCGCGGTCGCCAACGCGCGGGTGAACTCGAGATTCGTGACGGCGTGCGGCGCGACGGCGTTGACCGGACCGGACAGCTGCGGGTTTTCGATCGCGTGCATGATCGCGCCGACAGCGTCGACCAGGCCAATCCAACTCATCCACTGATGTCCGTTCCCCACCCGACCGCCGAGGCCGGCGCGAAAAAGAGGCAGGAGTTTTTTCAGCGCCCCGCCCTCGCGGGCCAGCACCACGCCCGACCGCAACGGCACGGTGCGCACGCCGAGATCGGCGATCTTCGCAGCGTGCGTTTCCCAGGTTTCGCACACGTCAGGCAGAAAACCTGAGCCGCGCGCGGAGGTTTCCGTGAGCACTTCGTCGCCGCGGTCGCCATAGATGCCGACGGCAGATGCACTCACCAAAACGTCAGGCCGCTCCGGCAACGCTTCGATCGCGTGATGCAGCGTCCGCAAAGAGCCCGTGCGACTCTCGACGATGCGAGCGCGCCGCGCGCGCGTCCAACGCCCGGCCGCAATATTTTCTCCGCTCAGGTTCACGACCGCATCGACGCGGCCCAACGCGCGAGCATCGAGCACGCCCGCCGCCGGATCCCACGAGACTTCGTCAGCGCGTTTCGCCTTCGCACGCACCAGACGAATCACCGTCCAGCCACGCGCGCGCAGTTCGGACACGAGGGCTCGGCCAATCAATCCCGACGCACCCGCAATCACGACGCGTTGGCCCATGGTGTTATCCTTTCTTCAGCGACTGATAGGCTGCGAGCGCTTCTTCGCGTGCCTCCGCATGACCGACGATCGGCAGCGGATACGTTTCACCCAACGTCACACTCGCGCGCTTGAGTTCCTCCTGCGGGGCTTCCCAAGGCGCATGGATGAACTTCGCGGGCAGACGGCCGAGTTCCGGAATCCATCGGCGCACATACTCGCCGTCCGGATCGAACTTCCGTCCCTGTAATACTGGCGCGAATACACGAAAATATGGCGCCGCATCTGCGCCGCTGCCCGCGGTCCATTGCCAGCCGAGCGTGTTGCTCGCGAGATCCGCGTCGACCAGCGTGTCCCAGAACCAGCGCGCGCCGTCCTGCCAAGGGAGCCGCAGGTGTTTCACGAGAAACGACGCCGCGACCATGCGCACACGATTGTGCATCCACCCCGTCTCCCACAACTGCCGCAATCCCGCATCCACAATCGGATAACCGGTGAGCCCACGGCGCCACGCCTGAAGCAAACGTCCACCGGGATCGTCGCGCCAGGGGAATCGCGCAAATTCGGTTCGCAGCGGCTGTGTCGTCGTATGCGGGAAATGATACAGCAGGTGATACGCAAACTCGCGCCAACCGATCTCGTTGAGAAACAGGCTCGCCCCGCGACTGGGCGGAAAAACGCCCGCGCCGCGCGACGCATTTTTCACCGCGGCCCAGATTTGTCGCGGCGAAAGCTCGCCGTGACGCAGCCAAGGCGAAAGCCGCGATGTGCCATCGTGTGCCGGAAAGTTTCGCTGTTCGTCGTAGGTGTCCATCCCTCGCTTCACAAACTCGCGCAACCGGCGCTGCCCGGCCTCTTCGCCGGGCGTCCACGTGGTTTCGAGTCCCTTGTCCCAGCGAATCCTTGGAAGCAGCTCCAACTCCTCCACGCGAAGCGAGCGCGGCCAGTTCGCCGGCGCCAAAAACTCCCCTGCGCGTAACTTGACCGGAGGCGCGACAGGCCGTGTCAGGCAATGCCGCCAATACGGCGAAAACACCTGAAACGGCCCGCCCTGCTTGTTTCTGATTTCGTGCGGCTCGTGCAGCAGCGCAGCATTAAAGCTCGCCACTTCGACGCCGGACTCCGTCAGCGTCTTCTTGATCGCCGTATCACGAGCGATCGCCTGCGGTTCGTATCGGCGATTCCAATACACCGCGCCTGCCTGCGTGTCCCGCAGACACTGTTTCAATATTTCACCCGGGACGCCGCGCGCCACGATGAGACGCGAGCCGCGCTCCTGGAGTGCCCGCTCCAAGGCGACGAGCGCATGATGCCGCCACCAACGCGAAGCCGCGCCCTCGCGCCATTGGTCGTCTTCGTCCTCCTCGTCGATATAGACGGGAAGCACGGGTCCGCCGCGCTCCAGCGCGTGCGTCAAAGCCGGATTGTCCTGCAACCGCAGGTCGGACCGGAACCAGACGAGTGCGGGCGAGATGGACACGCGCGCACGGTGTGCAGGTCGGGCAACGTCGCAACTTTTCGTCCGACGATCGCCGTGGATCAGAGCGAATCGCGATACAATTCCTCGTAACCCGCCGCAGCGCGCTTCCACGAGAAATCGCGCGCCATGCCGCGTTGTTGCACCGCGGCGTAACGCTTCGGATCGCGATAAAGTTTAAGCGCGCGTTGCAGCGCGTCGCGCAGCGAAAGGACGTTGGGTTCGCACATGAGGCCCGTGCCCACGTCCGGCAGTTCGTCCGCATCGGTGACCGTGTTGGCGAGGCCGCCCACGCGGCTGACGATCGGCACAGTGCCATACGCCTGGGAATACATCTGGTTCAGGCCGCACGGTTCGAAGAGCGACGGCATGATGAAGAAATCGCTGCCCGCTTCCACGAGATGGCTCAGCGCCTCGTCGAGTTTGACCGCCAGCGCGATCTGCTTTGGCGCGCGCTTCACGAGCGCTTGAATCGCCTCTTCGTATTTTTTCTCTCCGGATCCGAGAATCACGACGCGGCAGTCGTTCTTCAGCAGGAAGTCCTGATTTCCGAGCAACAGGTCGATGCCCTTCTGCTCCGTGAGTCGGCACACCATGCCGAAAACCGGTCCCGTGAAAGCGGGATCGAAACCAAACGCCTTGAGCAACTCCGTCCGGCAAATCTGCTTTCCGGCCATGTTGCCCGCCGAATAACGCGCCGGCAGATGCGGATCGGTGGCGGGATTCCACACGGCGGTGTCCACGCCGTTCAGGAGGCCCACGATGTCCTCCGCGCGCGTCTGCGCCACGCCGTCGAGGCCGCAGCCGAACTCGGGGGTTTGAATCTCCTCCGCGTAGCGCGGACTCACGGTCGTCACGCGATCGGCAAACAGCAGGCCCGATTTCAGCAGGTTGATCTGCGCGTAGTATTCGAGGCCATCGATCGAGTTGAACTCGTCCGGCAGATTCGTGCGGGCGAACACGCTGCTCGGGAAAATCCCCTGAAACGCGATGTTGTGGATCGTGAAGATCGTCTTGAACGCAAGCGTCACTCCGTAGCGCCGCTCCGCCTGCCGCAGCAGCAGCGGCAGCAGCGCCGCCTGCCAGTCGTGCGTGTGCACCACGTCGGCCTGCAGATCCGCCAGCCGGAGCGTCTCGATCACGCCTTTGCAGAAAAAGATGAACCGGTCGGCGTTGTCCTCGTAGTCACGCTCGCCGTTGCCGTAGGGCGCGCGGCGATCGAAGAACTCTTCGCGGCAAACCAGATAGACCGTGAGATTCTTGCGCGGAGAAAACACGCGCACGTCGCCACTGAGAAACTGGTCGCCCATCTCGACCTTGAGCCGGAGCTTTCGCTGCGCGCCCACTGCGTCCTTGTGTTCCAGCGCCGCACGATAACCGGGCAGAAACACGGAGACTTCGTGTCCGTTGTCCGCGAGCACACCCGCCAGCGAACCCACCGCGTCGGCAAGCCCGCCGGTTTTCATGTAGGGGAAGAGTTCGCTGGCAACGTGGACGATTTTCATCGGGGGTTTTCTGGAAAGTTCAGTTTACGCCCTCTTCCGCTACCGACTTCAAAATCAACCAGACCATCGGCAAGGGAAAGAAAGCGGAGTCAGAGTGAAAACTGATTCCACGACGCCGACAGGGAGTCAATTCCGCGGACGCCACGAAAGACCTCTGCAGGAAACGAAATCGTGACGCCATCGCCGAAAATCTTCGTCGGTCCTCCGGAACGCCTCTCGCGCTGACACATTGCGGCACGGAGCAACTCCGCACATCGCGAGGTCGCTCAACGCCCTCGCGCGAGCCCGAGGGAAATCACACTCATGAGCGCCTCCGCGTGCATCGTGTCGCTGAACCAGTGCATCGTGACTGGCGAAGCGGTCGCCGGGCGCACGGAAATTGCGCACCGGGTGGCGCAGAAGCGGTGAAGCGAGCTTCGGCGCCCCTGCTTCGTGCACGACGGTCGGCTTTTATTTTTGGGCACCGGATTCGGTTCCTCTCTGTCCAACAGACCTCTGAAACAAACGCGCGCGAACGATTTTCATCGCCGCCGACAACGCGTCGCTGTTTCGTAAGTCCAATTACAAGATATGGCCTGCGCGCCTGTCTTTGCTTTTCTCTCATGACCCTTCGCGAACGTCTCCTCGCCCTGCTGCGCGAGGCCAATTATTCTCCTTCGACCGAACCCGAACTGCTCCGGCAACTCGGTCTCCACAAAAAACGCCGCGCTTCCCTCGCCCACGAGGTCCGGCAGTTGCTCGCCAAAGGGCAGGCTCAGCGCGTCCGGGGCGATCGCATCGCGCTCCGCGAAGCCGATGCTCCGGCCGAAACGAGTTCCCAGAAACCCGGCGGTCGAAAGATCTTCTCCCCGACCAAGCGGGCTGGCGCCGCCCCCGTCGCGACCGACTCGCGTCCCGCACGTTCCGGCGAACTGCGGGAGAAACCGGTCCATGCACCCGTGCGGCTGCCCTCGGATCAACTCGTCGGCCGCATCCAGTTTCGCGCGGGCGGTTCGGCTTTCGTGATTCCCGAAAACGCGGACGGCACGCCCGGCGACAACCGCGAGCCGGCCGTGCAGATTTTCCCGGAAGACACCGATGTCGCTCTTCCCGGCGATCGCGTCGTGGTGCGGATTTTCCACGGCCGCCGCGGGAAACGTCCCGGCGAGCGCGTCGGCGGTGTCGAGCGCGTTTTGGAGCGCGGACGCGAGACGCTCGTGGGCGACCTGCGCCGCACGGGCCGCAGCTTTTTCGTGGTGCCCGACGATCCACGTTTCACGCGCGAGATTCACGTCGACGATCCGGCGCGCAGCAAACTCGAGTCGCGCCCTGCTCCGGGCGACAAGGTCGTCGTCAAGCTCCACCCGTGGAAACATCGCCGCGATGCGCTGACCGGCGAACTCGTTTCGCGACTCGGCCGCACGCACGAACCGCAGGCGGAGCTGCTCGGCATCTTCGAAAAATTCAGTCTCGCGACCAAGTTCCCCGACGAGGTCGAACGCGAGGCCGCCGGCATTCCCGATCGCGTGCAACCGCGTGAGCTCCGCGGCCGACTCGACTATCGCGAGGAGGCGGTTTTCACGATCGATCCCGACGACGCGAAGGATTTCGACGACGCGCTCTCCTACGAAGTGCTCGAGCACGGCGACGTGCGCGTCGGCATCCACATCGCCGACGTCTCGACCTACGTGAAGCCCGGCACCGCCCTCGATCGCGAGGCTCAGAAGCGCGGCAACTCCACCTATCTGGTCGGCATCGTGATTCCGATGCTGCCGGAAAAGCTCTCCAACGGCCTCTGCTCGCTCGTCGAGGGACAGGATCGACTCTGCAAAGCCGTTTTCCTCACGTTCGCGAAAAACGGCCGGCTCAAGGACACATCGTTCGCGAATACCGTCATCCGCAGCCGCAAGCGTCTCACCTACAAGCAGGCCTACGCGCTGATGTTTGAGAACGACCTCGACCGCATTCGCGCGCTGCCGCTTCCGCCGAAACATCAGACCGGTTCCACCGGTCGCGCGTTGCGTGACTTGAGCGACGCCGAACTCGTCGATCTGCAGTCGTGGGTTCGCGCCCTCTGGAAAATCGCGAGTCGTCTCCGTCGCGATCGCATGGCGCACGGCAGCCTCGATCTCGATATGCCCGAGACGAAGATCTTCGTCGACGAACAGGGTTACGCCGACCGCCTCGAAAAGATCGAGCACGACGAGAGCCACCAGCTCATCGAGGAGTTCATGCTCGCGGCCAACGAGGCCGTCGCCCGCCTCACGCGCACGCACAAGCTCCCGTCGCTCTACCGCGTGCACGACGAACCCGACTCGGAGAAACTCGACGAATTCCGTCAGCTGCTCGGCACATTCGAGATCCACACCGGCGACCTTTCGCGCCGCGAGGAGATCATGAAACTGCTCGAGACGCTGCGCGATCATCCGCAGGGCTACACCTTGCGCACGCAGCTCCTCCGCAGTTTGAAGAAAGCGGCCTATCGCTCCACCCACGACGGCCACTACGGGCTCAACAAAAAAGACTACACGCACTTCACCTCGCCGATCCGCCGCTACGCCGATCTCGTCGTGCATCGCGTGCTTGAGTTTTACCTCGTGAAACACGGCGGTCACACGCCTTCGTCGGGTCATTCACCCGGCTACACGTTGCCTCACATCGAGAGCCTTGCCGAACACCTCAGCCTCACCGAAATCAACAGCGCCGAGGCCGAGCGCGAGAGCATCAAGATCAAGCTCCTCGAGTTCTTCGAGCGCGAGGCCGCGAAGAAACACAAGACGCCCTTCGCTGCGGTCATCACCGACGTGCGCGCCAACGGTTTCTTCCTCGAGCTCATCGAGTCGATGACCTTCGGCTACGTTTCGGCCAACGTGCTCGACGACGACCGCTACACGCTCAACAACGCCGGCACCGTCCTCACCGGCCGCAAGAAAAAGCGCCGCTTCGGTCTCAACGATCGTATCGATGTCGTCGTCGAGAGCGTGGATCGCTTCAAGCGCCTCATCGATTTCCGTCCGGCGCCGGTCACCAAAAAGTAACCGCCGCGTGCACACGACGCGCACTTGAGATTCGCACGAAAACCCATCTCTTCCGCGACTGTATGAAACATTACGATTTCGCCGCCCGCTTCCGGACGATTTACGATCACGCCGTCGCGCTCTACGCCAAAGGCCAGCGCGGCGCCGACACGTTTTTCGATGCCGATCAGCTCGCGTTTCTTTCGGCCAACGGCCTGACCGCGCAGCACCTCTACGATTACGCCGAGGACCACAACAACTACAACGGCGAGCCCGGCTTCGAGCACGCCCTCGCGATCGAATCCGTGCGCCGCGACTATTTTCTCAACGCGCAAAACGGCGTCGCCTCCCAGACCGTGCTCGACGAGTCCTCGCTCCCCGCGAAAACCGACGCGGTCCGCGGCATCGAGTGGTTGCCCCGCATCATCCCGAAAGCGAAGGCCAAGCTGCGCGGCGAACTGCCCGCGTCGCTCATGTATTGCTGCGGTGGCGACCGTCTTTTCCTGAAGGCGCACGACATCTTCCCCGCCGAATTCCTCAGCCTCGTGTGGCGTAACCTCAATAACGACGACGCCATCGTCGACTGGGTCGAGAAGCGCACGAAATCGCAGCGCTGAGCCTCGCGCCAGATTTCCACCCGCCAGGTGGAGCCCGCCGTCCCCGGCGGGCTTTTTTATGCAAGAGGGCGTCAATCGACGCGACGAATCCAGATTCGATCCGCAGCCCGTCCCGCTTCGGCGCGCACTGAGTCCCGAGGCCATCCGCACCTTGGCGCGACTCAGGCCGCACTCAGTCCCGACTCGGTGCGCACCTTGGCACGACCTTGTCCGCTCATTGGCTCGACCTGGTCCGCACTCTGTCGCGGCTCGTTGTGCACTCGGGCGTGGAAGAGAGCTTAACGCGCGTGGCGCCGACTAGTTGCAGTCTCAGAAACTTTTCCGAGCGATTCTTTCGGCCGGGTTGACCGAGGGAAAAGCGCGACTCAACTTTCGCGCACGGCTTCGCCCCTCCCCAAACGCATTCCCTTCATGAGCAAGTTTACTCTGCAGGTTAACGGCCAGTCCCGCACCGTCGACGTGGCGCCGGATACGCCTCTTCTCTGGGTGTTGCGAGATCACCTGGATCTCGTCGGCACAAAATTCGGCTGTGGCATCGGCCAGTGCGGTGCGTGCACGGTTCACCTCGATGGCGAACCGGCGCGGGCCTGCCTCACGCCCGTGTCGGCTGTGACGGCGGCGAAGATCACCACGATCGAAGGTCTCGCCGAAGAAGCCTCTCATCTGCACCCGGTGCAGGAAGCGTGGTGCGAACTGGATGTCGCCCAATGCGGTTACTGCCAGGCGGGACAAATCATGTCGGCCGCGGCGCTGTTGAAACGGAATCCGAATCCGTCGGACGATGACATCGATTCCGCGATGTCGGGTAATCTCTGCCGCTGCGCGACCTATTATCGCATCCGCCAGGCCATCAAACACGCCGCTGACTTGGCGACGAAGAAGGAGGCGGTGTCATGAGCGCTTCGAATCCCCTCGCCGCTCCGGTCGATCGCCGGAGTTTCCTGAAATTCTCCGCGCTCGCCGGTGGTGGTTTGATGCTCGGACTTTATCTGCGCACGGGCGCCCGCGGTTTCGCGAACATCATCAACGCATCGACCGACACCGTGGGCGAGTTCGCGCCCAACGCCTATCTGCGCATCTCGCCGCAAGGCGTGGTCACGCTCATCTCGAAGGTCCCGGAGTGCGGCCAGGGTATCAAAACCTCGCTGCCGATGGTGATCGCCGAGGAGTTGAGCGTCGACTGGAACGACGTCGTGATCGAAGTCGCTGAGGCCACTTCGGAGTATTCCAATCCGTGGTATGGCGCGGGCGGCAGCACCTCGACTCCGAATCACTACGACACGTTTCGCCGCGCTGGCGCGTCCGCGCGCATGATGCTCGTGACGGCCGCGGCGCAGACGTGGGAAGTTTCCGAGGCCGAGTGCTTCGCCGACGATTCGGCAGTGACGCACAAACCGAGCGGACGAAAACTGCGTTACGGCGAACTCGTTGCCGCGGCTTCGAAGCTGCCGGTGCCCGAGGAGAAGAGCGTGGTATTGAAGGATCCGAAGGAGTTTAAACTCCTCGGTCGACGCGTCTCGGGCGTCGACAATCCCAAGCTCGTCACCGGCCAGCCGCTCTTCGGCATCGATACGAAGCTGCCGGGCATGCTCTACGCCGTTTACGAGAAGTGTCCGGTGTTCGGCGGCAAAGTCGTCAGCGCAAATCTCGATGACGTGAAAGCGCTGCCGGGCGTGAAGGATGCCTTCGTGGTCGAAGGCACCAATGAACCCAACGGCCTGATGCCCGGCGTGGCGATCGTCGCCGACTCGACGTGGGCGGCCTTCTCCGCGCGTCGCGCGCTCAAGGTGACCTGGAACGAAGGCCCGAGCGCCTCGGAAAGCTGGGGCGAATTCGCGTCCCGCGCTGAGGTCGCGTTCACGCGACCGGGCTCGATGCAGTTGCGCAGAGACGGCGACGTCGCCGCCGCCTTGAGTCAGGCGGACACGGTCGTCGATGCGGTCTACTCGTATCCATTTATCTCACACGCCAACCTCGAGCCGCAGAACTGCACGGCGCAGTTCAAGGATGGCGCGCTGGAAATCTGGGCGCCCACGCAGAATCCGGGCAACGGACGCGAACTGCTGAGCCGCGTGCTCGGTGTGCCGCAGGAAAAAATCCGCATTCATGTGACGCGCATCGGCGGCGGTTTCGGTCGCCGCCTCTTCAGCGATTTCATGGCCGAGGCCGCTGCAATCGCGATGAAGGTGCCGGCGCCGGTGAAACTCACCTGGACGCGCGAAGACGATCTGCGTCACGACCACTATCGCCCGGGTGGATTCTTCAAGCTGCAGGCCGCGGTGAACGACAATGGCAAGATCACGGGCTGGCGCAGCCATTTCGTGACCTTTGGCAACACGAAGGAGCAACCCGGCAACGGCGCCGGCTTGTCGAAGGACGAGTTTCCGGGTCGCTGGATTCCCAACTTCCATTCGGAGGCCACCGTGCTCCAAACCGCGACGCCGATGGGTTACTGGCGTGCGCCGGGAAGCTGCACGATCGCGTGGGTGATGCACAGCTTCATCGACGAACTCGCCTACGCGGCGGGCGGCGATCCGTTGCAGTTCCGTCTGAATCTGCTCGGCGACGGCGACGAGCTGCCCGGCGACGGTCCGTGGAATCCTCCTTACAACATCAAGCGCATGCGCGCCGTGGTGCAGGAGGCCGCGCGACTTGGCGGTTATCCGAAACCCATGCCGAAGGGTCGCGGTCGCGGACTCGCGTTTCATTTCAGCCATCGCGGCTATGTCGCGCAGGTGGCGGACGTCACCGTGTCGAAAGACGGCACACTGAAGGTCGACAAGGTCACCTGCGTCTGCGACGTCGGCTCACAAATCGTCAACCTGAGTGGCGCGGAAAACCAGGTGCAGGGTTCGATCATCGACGGTATCGGCGCCGCGCTTTATCAGGACCTCGACATCGAGCGCGGCCGCGTCGTGCAGTCGAATTTCCACGACTACCCGATGATTCGCATGCCGGACACCCCGCCGGTGATCGACATCCACTTCCTGAAAACCGACTTTCCGACGACGGGTCTCGGCGAGCCGGCTCTTCCGCCGATCGCACCCGCGATTTGCAACGCGATCTACGCCGCGATCGGCAAACGCATCCGGACGCTGCCGATTACGAAAACTGATCTCAGCTGGAGCTAAGTCCTCGCGCGAGCGTGGCCGCTCTCCGGTAAAGTTTACTTCCTCGAGCGGCCATGCCTTCTCGCGATTACGTTCTCCGACTCGTCGAACAGGTCGGCGAGTTTCTCGCACGCATCCTTCGCCAAAAGGAGGAGAAGCGTCCGCAGGAAGCGCTGCAGTCCGTCATGGCCGCTTGCGAACGGCTGTTTGGGCTGGAGGCCGTTCGCGTGTTTCAGTTCACGCCGGAACAGCAGATCGCGTTGCTCAAGGAGGGCACGACGCCCGACGAAGGTCGCGAAAAAGTGATGATGTATGCCGCGCTGCTCGCCGAGTCCGCGGGGGCCTTCGAACAACTCGGGCAAAGTGAACAGGCGCGTCAGGCTCGCGTGCAGTCGCTGCGCATGATCACGCAGGTGTGGGATTCCGAGTTTCCGCGCGAAGCGTGGCCAGCGTTCGCGCCGAAGGTGGAAAAACTCCTGACCGAAATCGGTCCCGCGTCCGAGAACGATCCAGCGAGTGAGTGGATCGCGGCCGCGAAAAGCAGGCTAAGTTAAAATTGCCCCCCGAATAAACGCGAAGGTGCGCGAATCGCGTTTCACGAAGTTGTCTGTGCGACCTCGCGGTCGGAGCTCCATGCCCTTCCTGGCCTACCGATAGCGCAGCGCTTCACCCAAAGAGCTCGCCCTGCACTTCCGCCGGCGGCGTGCGCGTCGCTTCCACGCCGAGAAACGGCGCGTAGCGCTCGAGCCAGTCGTCCAATTTATCGAGGTAATACGACGAGTCGTAAGGCCACTGCTGCGGATCGAAAAGCGCGAGCGCACGGGCACGCTGCCAGTCGGCGGAGCGGCCTTTGATTTTCCCGGTCACGTAGTAGTGCACGCGCTCGCCCATGCGCGGTCGCGGCGAAAGTTGCAGCGCGACTTCGGCGGAGGCGCGACGCGGTTTGCCGCCGGCGGCGATGAGCCGTTCGTAAGCGTCGGGATTCTGGCTGAGCGTCTCGCTCTTCGCGAGTTCCGCGACCGGAAACGTGCCGCTTCGGATGCGCGTGCGATAATCTTCGAGCTGTTGCAACGGCGACTCCTTGGACGCGCCGAGTAGAAAGTGAATGAGCTGATCGCTGAGTTTTTTCAGATAGGGCTCGATGCCGCGCGATCGCAGCGCGCTTCCGCGGAGCGTCACCTCGTGGCCGTCGTAGAGCGCGTAGTTCTTCGCCTTGTAACACCACATCGCCTCGTAGCGTCCGTCGTATTCGAGCTCGATGCCCGCCGGCAGAATCGATTCCACGAGCGCGAGCAGTTCCTCCGGTTTATCGTAGTAGCGCTCGGACGAGAGATAGATGCCATCGGTGTCGGCTTCGAGGATCACACAGTCGTGCTTCGAGAACTCGTCGATCAAAAGCTGTAGCAATTCGCGACCGCGACGCGTCACTTCCGCAGCAAGTTCTCCGTCGCCGAAGCGCGCACCGGAAAAACCGAGGTAGCCGTAAAAGGAGTTGATGAGAATCTTGAACGCCGTCTGCCGCGCCTGCGCCTCCGCGCGTTCCTCGATCGTCGGCGCAGTGCGCGCAAGTTGCTTGTAGGTGAGGCGATACTCGCGCAGGCGCCGCAGCATCGGAATGAACGTGCCAAGCGTGTCGTTGCGCGGATTGCGACCGATATGGAGCAGCAGGCTCGGGTAAAGCGACGCCACGTCGAAATGCAGCACGTGCCGAAACACGCCTTCGCGGAAGCTCCGCGTGTAGCCGCCCTCGAACGGCTGCACCTCCGGCGGGAGCGGACACGCCTGCCGCGCGTGGTAGTATTCCTCGAGAAACAGCAGATCGATCTTCGAGGTCGCGCCGCGTAGCGTCGCTTCCTGCAGATTCGTCGGGAACGCCCTCACCTGCTCGAAATACGTCGGCAGCAATTGATCCGCGATGCCGGCCGTCTCCCGGAGATCATCCTCGAGGTAGGCGCAGAAACGCGCGCGATCGTTTTCAAACGCTTCCTGGATGCGCGGGCCTTCGATGTAGGTGCGCTCGGCACTGTCCTCGGGCGTGACGCCGAAATACACCGCGGCTTCCTTCAAGCCATACGAGGTCATCTCGCGCGTCGTGATGTCGTAGATCTGCGCGAGGAAAAACGTATCCACCACCGCACGACCGGGCAGATCGCAGCGGACGAAGTCGATCCAGCGCTCGGCGATTTTCAGGCGCGAACTGCGAAACTGTGCTTTTTGTCCGTAGCGCCCCCACAGGCTCGGCACGCCAAGACGGCGCCCGCGATGCCGCAGGTAATCGAGGTCGAATTTGAAGATGTTGTGGCCCTCGATGACATCCGGATCCCACTCCGCGAGAGCCGCGATAAACGATTCGAGCAGTTTCTTCTCGGCCGCGTCCGTGCGCTCCTCCAGCAGGAGCAAGCGCGACTTTCCCGCCATGCGCAGGCCGATCGCGAGCACGCGATCGTCGGGCTTGCTGGGATCGCAAAACTCTCCGTCCGCCGTGCAGGTCTCGATGTCGAGCTGACAGCGCCGCAACTCGTGAAACGGCAGCTGCCGGTAGAGCCGCTCGCGCCGTTGGAGCAGGTATTGGCTCTCGATCGGCCGGATCGAATCGACGCCGATCGACGCAGCTTTCGCTTCCTTCAGAAAACGCGAAAACGCTTCGAGGCTTTCCGCGTGCACCATGCGATCGAACGCGCCCTCACCCGCCAGACGCTCGATCTGCATCCCGGTCAACACGCCGTCCGACGGCGTGTCGTTGAGCCAGGCAAAGGGACGGAACTGATCCGTGCGATGCTCGCGCCGTCCGTCGGCCGTCGCGACGGTGGTGTGCACCACGCCGGCGTCGTCGATCCAGACGCCGGTCAGCGATTCGGCAGAACTCGCGGCGGCGTCACTCAATCACACTCGGTCGTTCAGAAGGGACGCGTGTAGACCATCGTGACCGCGACCGCGGCGAGCACGACCGTGAGTCCGATCCAGAGTCGGGCTTTCTCGCGGCGCTTGTAGGCGAGACCAACGAAAGCCGAGAGACCGAGCCAGCAGACCAGTTTCACCACCGCCCAGCCACCGCTGAACTGGTAAAGCGCCTGCCACATGCGAACGCCGGCCAGCAGTGCGAGGACGCCCGCGATGCCGCTCCACATGAGCGCCTTCTTGCGCGTTTCCGGAGCGCCCGCGGCGGCGTAGAAGACCGTCGCGCCCATGACGAGGACCGACAGAACGTGGAGAATGTGGAGCGCGTTGTATTCGGCAGAACTCATGTGTGGAGGAAGTTGGAAAGAGAAAGTTGACACCCCGCCTGTGCCGTATGCCCAAAGGCTCAGGACCTTTTTAGGTTAAGGTGGGCACCTCCCCCGCAGCGTCTGCTTTCCGATTTACGGCCTAGCATCTTCCGCGGCGGCTTCAGTTCCCGTAATTTATCTAAGGCAAAGAGCAGTTATTGAAAGCACCTCGAACACTGCAGGGTGTCAGCCGGCGAAGGTAGGTGGCACCCCCGCTCCGTCAAACGCGAATCGCCGTTTCCCGCTGCCCGGCGAAACTTCGCCTCAGGATTCCAAGATGCTGGAATCCAAGTGCTGAATGATCAGCTCCTGAATCGTCGCGAGAAACAGGTAGCACATGAAGGCCTTTCGCACCTGCTCGTCCATGGCCTCGATGTCCAGATCGCTGCTCTCGAGCGCATCGTCGCCGAGCACGCCGAGGCACTTTTCGCGCAGTCGCAGACGCACCGCGGAGCACGCGCGGAGGACCGGCTCGGCGTTGCTCGCGTCGAACGCGATCACGCCGTCGGCGAAAAACTCGTCGTCAAACAACGCGAGCAGCGCGCGCACGTCGTCGCCCTGCGCGGCAAGCAACTCCGCCATCCACGCATCGCGGAAATCCGGATCGAGATCGCCGAGCGAAAACGGCACCGCGAGGTCCTTCCCCAGCCCGTCGGCGAGTTGCTTGATCACGTCGAGCAACGGAGCGACGACCGGCAGACTGAGCTTTACCTCAATGCGCTTCATCGGGCTCGAGCACCGCAGTGAGGTGCCATTGCTGAAGGGTGAACACGTAGGCTTCCGCTTTCTCGCGCAGCCCAACCCACACGACGGAGCGGCCCTGTTCGTGCACTTCGAGCATGTGACGGCGCGCCTTCGGCTCGTCGAAGCCGAAGACTTTTTTGAACACCATCACGACGTAGGACATGAGGTTGACCGGATCGTTGAGCACCACGACTCGCCAAACGCCTTCCGTCGCGAGCGCGGTTGCGCTCTCGGATTCGGGCAAGCCATGGGGATCTTCGTGCGCCATCCGTCGTTAGCCTTGGGCCTGTGCTTCCGCGACGGCCGCCGCCACGCGCGACGCCGCTTCGGCTACGGGAACTTTTTGCACGTCCTTCGACGAACGCCATTTCAGCTCGATCACGCCTTCCTTCAGGCCCTTGCCGCCCACCGTGAGGCGCAGCGGGATGCCAATGAGGTCCGCGTCCTTGAACTTCACGCCCGGGCGCTCAACGCGATCGTCGATGAGCACGTCGGCACCCGCTTTTTCGGCGGCGGCGGCGATGTCGTTGGCGAGGTTCATGGCTTCAGGCAGCTGAGGATCGAGCACGCAAACAAGAACCTGGAACGGCGCAACCGCCCACGGCCACTTGATGCCGTCGGCGTCGTGACTCTGCTCGATGACGGCCTGCAGCGTGCGGCTGATGCCGATGCCGTAGCAGCCCATCACCATCGGATGCGTCTGCTTCTGATCGTCGGTGTAAACCGCGCCAAACTTTTCGGAGTATTTCGTGCCGAGTTTGAAAATGTGGCCCACCTCGATGCCGCGGCGCACGCTGAGCGGACGACCGCCGATCGGATCGGGCTCGCCCGGACGCACGCGGCGGAAATCGCCGAACTTCGTCACCGCGAGATCGCGAGTGACGTTCACGTTGCGCAGGTGGAAACCGTCCTTGTTGGCGCCGGTGACGCCGTTGCCGATCAGGCGGATCGCGTGGTCGGCGAAAACGCCGGCGAGCGCACCCGGATTCTTGATCGTGCCCTTGACGGCGCCGAGGCTGCCGGGCTTCGCGCCCATGACGGGCTCGATTTCTTCCGGCGTCGCGGGACGGAACAGCGTGAAGCCGAGCGAGCCGAGCTTCGCCTCCTCGAGTTCGTCGTTGCCGCGCAGGATGACGAGGAAGGGTTTGCCGTCGCCGACGTAGACAAGCGTCTTGAACTGCTTGTCTCCAGGAACTGAATACGGCGCCGCCTCGAGCGCAGCGATCGTCACCACGCCCGGCGTGGCAAATTCCTCGACCGCGCCGACGGGCTCGGCATCCGCGAGATCCTTCGGCACGAGGCCGCTCGTCGCCTTTTCTCGATTCGCCGCGTAGCCGCTCTCCTCGTTGTAGATCACGTCGTCGTCGCCGATTTCGGCGGGCACCATGAACTCGTGCGAGAAGCTGCCGCCCATCACGCCGGTGTCGGCTTCGACGGCGATCGCGGTCGCACCGATACGTTTGAAGAACGCCTCGTAGGCCTTCTTCATCGCGTGGTAGCTCTCGATCGAGCGCTCATCGTTCACGTCGAACGAATACGCGTCCATCATCACGAACTCACGCGCACGCATCAGACCGTAGCGGGGACGGATCTCGTTGCGGAACTTCGTGGCGATTTGGAAAAAGTTTTTCGGCAGATCGCGGTAGCTCGTGATCTCGGTCTTCACGAGCGGCGTGATGATCTCTTCGTGCGTCGGTCCGAGCACGAACTCCGGATCACGCGGTCCGCGCTTGCCGTCACCGGCGCTGTCCGCGCGAAACATGATTTCGCGCGCCGCGGCCCAGCGCGGTCCCTGTTCCCAGAGCTCGGCCGGATGCACGTGCGGCATCCACAACTCGATCGCACCCGCGCGCTCCATCTCTTCGCGGCACGCCTGCGTGATCTTTTGCATCACCCGGAGCCCGAGCGGCAAATACGTATAGAGGCCGCCGCCGAGTTTGCGGACGAGACCGGCGCGCACGAGCAGCTTGTGCGACGCGATTTCCGCATCGGCCGGGCTCTCTTTCAGGGTCGGGATGAAATACTGGGACCAGAGTTTCATGAAGCTGGGCAACGAATCAGCGCCCCTCGCGCGGAGCAATTTTATTTGCGAGCCCGCTCCCCGGCCCCGATTACTGGCCACCCAGCATGTCCGCCGCCCGTCAACGTCAGCCTTGGTCCATGAAGTGGATCGTCATCGCCATCCTCGCGGTGATCATTCCCTACACCTACATCACGCTGCGCTACCGCAAGCCGGGCAAAGCCTTCGAGCCGTATCACGATATGAAGGAGCGCGCCCAGACCGTGCGCCTCCTCTCCGCCGGCTTCCAACGCGTCTCCCTCCAGGCCGAGCTACCCGTCGATCCCTCGCCTTCGGGGCCCGGCGCGGCCGTTTCCCGCGCTCCGGGCGGTCTCCCGCAGATTCTGCAGGACACGTTGTTGGACAAACCGCTCCTCGCCGCCGAGATCGACGACGTCCATGCCGCGCCTGTCGTCAACACGCTGCTCGGTTACACCATCGAGTTGCGTTACACGCAGCCCGACCATCATCAGCACCTCGGCGGTGCCGAAGCCTACCTGCAAGGCGACGAAATCTGGATCGCGCCCGAACTCGAAAAACTCCACGGCGACCTCCTCGCGCGCAACCGCCAGAACGCCGTCCGCCTCACCTTCCCGGCCGGTTCGCTCAAACCCGGCACCTATCGCGTCACCGCGCTCGGCACGAACTCGTCGCGTGCCTGGACGCTGCAGGTGAAGTGAGCGCGCCGCGACTCGCCGCATTGCGGCCCGAGTCGGGACCGAGTGCGGACTGGGTCGAGCCAAGGTGCGGACACGGTCGCGCCAAAGTCCGCACCGTGTCGCGCCAAGGTGCGCATCGCGTCGGAACAAGGTGCACGCTTCGCCGCGATTTGGAGCCGCCGGTGCCCTCCCCGCGCCCGGCACACCGCCCTGCGGCACTATTGACGCGCCGCGGCGCTTGCCCGAAAACCAGCGCGCACTTCACCCATCAATGAGCAACGGCCCCGCCACGCCCCCGTCTTCCTCGTCCCCCGCGCTTGCGACGACGATCAAGCCCACCGATCTGCGTGGCATTCTCCAATACGTCCCGCGGTTTCAGGGACAGATCTTCATCCTCGCGTTCGACGGCTCCATCGTCGCCGACGAAAATCTGGGCAACCTGCTCGTCGATCTCACCGTGCTCCGTTCGCTGGGCATCAAGATCGTGGTCGTGCACGGCATCGGCCATCAGATCCAGGAACTCGCCATCGCGCGCAAGATTCCGATCACCAACACCGACGGCACGGGCGTCACTGACGCCGCCACGCTCGATCTCGCGATCCGTGCGTCCTCGCGCGTTTCGCACAGCCTCGTCGAAGGCCTCACGCAAAACTCGTTGAAGTGCGCGATTCCCAACGCCGTCCGCGCGCTGCCGCTCGGCATCATTCGTGGCGTCGACCAGCAGTTCACCGGCAAGGTCGAGCGCATCGACAAGGATTTCATCATGGGCCTGATCAACAATCAGGTCGTGCCCGTGCTCTCGCCGATCGCGTTTGGCCCCGACGGCAAATCACTCCGCGTAAACTCCGACCTGCTTGCCGCCGAACTCGCCGAGGCGCTGCACGCGACGAAGATCATTTACCTCACCACCGGCGCAGGCCTCGAAATCGACGGCGTGTTTCGCCGCGAGATCGCGGTCGATTCGCTCCAGCGAATCCTCACCAACGACCCCGAGCGCGTTTCCGAGTCGTGCCGCTCCAAGGCCGCGCACGCCGTCAAAGCCATCGAGACCGGCACGCCGCGCGTGCACATCCTCGACGGACGCATCTTCGACGGACTCCTCAACGAAGTTTTCTCCAACGAAGGCGTCGGCTCGCTCGTTTACGGCAACGACTACCAGCAGATCCGCAAAGCGCGGAAAGGCGACGTGCGCCTCATCTACAATCTCACGCGCGCCGCCGTGCGCCGCGAGGAGTTGCTCCACCGCACGCAGCAGGCGATCGAGAAAAACATCGATCAATTCTTCGTCTTCGAAATCGACGAGAACATCATCGCGTGCGTCACGCTGTATTTTTACCCGAACAAGCCGCACCTCGCGGAGATCGGCTCGCTCTACGTCATGCCGTTCTACCACAACCGCGGCATCGGCAAAAAGATGGTCGAATACGCGATCCTGATGGCGAAGGAGCGCGGCGCGAAGACGGTGGTCGCGCTCTCGACGCAAAGCTTCGGCTTCTTCCAAAACGTCGTCGGCTTCGAGGAGAGCGACAAATCGATCCTCCCCGAGTCGCGCCTCAAGATCTACGAGGAAAGCGGCCGCAATGCGAAGGTGCTGATCAAGCACCTGTAAGCCGCGAGTCGCGCTTCGCGCTCTCTCCGATCAAACGAAAACAGCCAGACCACGCGGTCTGGCTGTTTTCGTTTCTATACGCTTCACCCTCCTGTCATTCTGAGCGCAGCGAAGAATCCACCTGGAGCTTCGCTGCCGTGCACCGCGGCAAAACCCGCACTGGATTCTTCGCTGCGCTCAGAATGACAAACCCAGCGGTGTTGCTGGGTGTGGCGCTCGAAGCGCCTCAGCTCTTCACTTCGACGACGACCTGGATCTCCGTCGTCGAGCCTTTCGGCAGGCCGTTCACCGCGACCGCGGCGCGCGCGTGTTTGCCGGCGTCGCCGAAGACTTTCACGAAAAGATCGCTCGCGCCGTTGATCACCGCCGGGCTGTCGGCAAAGCCGTCCACCGCGTTCACGAAGCCATTCACCATCACGATGCGTGCGACCTGATCGAGCGAGCCGAGCGCAGCCTTGATGTTGGCGAGCGTGTTGAGCGCGCACACTTTGGCGGCTTTCTGCGCGGTCGCGATCGTCTGCTCTTTGCCGACCTGACCGACGTGCGTCATCGCGCCGTCGACCATGCAAATTGTGCCCGCACAGTAGAGCAGATTGCCGGTGCGCACGGTCGCCACGTAACTGCCAGCCGCGGCGGGAGGATTCGGGAGAGTCAGACCGAGTTCGGAAAGCTTCGCTTCAGGATTCATCGGCTCCACTGTCTGCGGCGCGCGTCACGACGCAAAACCGATTTCGCGCGGGATTGCGTCATGCGCCGCGGCCGTTGAAATCGCCCGCGATGTCGATCCTCGAGTGGCAACAACTCTCTCCCGCCGATGCAGCCGCCACGCTTTATCGTCGCGTCGCTGAGCTCAGCTCTGCGCAACAGCGCGCCGTGCTCGCGAGCTTGCTCGACGAAACCAAGCTCGCCGCGCGGCTCGAGCGCGTCGCCGATGGCCCGCTCCGCGGCGTGCCCGTGCTGGTGAAGGATCTCTTCGATCTCGCCGGCTTCCCCACGTTCGCAGGTTCCACGTTTCTACCGGAGGTCCGTCCGACGCCGGATCGCGACGGTGCGTTCGTCGCTCACGTCCACGCAACCGGCGCCGCGTGCGTCGGCAAAACGCACATGCACGAGTTCGCCTACGGCATCACGGGCGAAAACTCCCACTACGGCGACTGCGAGCACCCGCGCTTTCCCGGCCGCATTAGCGGCGGTTCCAGCAGCGGCTCCGCCGCCGCCGTGGCCGCGGGTATTGTGCCGCTGGCCCTCGGCTCCGATACGGGCGGCTCGGTGCGCGTGCCGTCGGCCTTCTGCGGTGTGTTCGGTTTCCGGTTACAGCCGCACCACGCATGGATCGCCGACGGGGTGCCGCTCTCACCGAGCTGCGATACCGCAGGCTGGTTCACTGGGACGGCCGACGACATGAAGCGCGTCCACGCCGCGCTGATCGGCGCGAGCACCACGATGGGACGCGCGCCGCGTGGTGTTTTTCTTCCCGGCGAAAACGTCGATGCCGACGTGGCCGCCGTCTGCCGCGCCGCGGCGGAGCGTCTGGGGTGCGTCGATGACATCGCGTGTGTGTCCGAGCTCGTGCAGGGCTTCAGCACCGCGCCGACCACTTACTCGACCATCGTCGCAAGTGAGGGGTGGACATACCACGCGCCGTGGTTCGACACCTACGCCTCGCGCTACGATCCGAATGTGCGGATTCGGCTCGAGCAGGCGCGACAGTTGTCACCTGAAGTCATCGCTACCGCACGCACCCAACAACGCGCGATCCGCGAGGTGTGGGCCGCGTTTTTCCAGTTGTATGATTTCCTCGCGATGCCCGCGACGCCGGCAGGTGCCTTCACGAAGGCGGAATGCACCCTCGCGAATCGCCAGCGCCTGCTCGCGCTGGGCTCGCCCGCGAGCGTCGGCGGACTCCCCGTGCTCACGATACCGCTCGCCCTGCCTTCCGGACTGACGACCGGTCTGCAAATCATCGTGCGCACGCCCGATTCGCCCGTGGTGCAGTGGGCACTGGATCAGGGAGCGTAGAGCCGGATCGGGAGCGCGACGCGCTTTGCCGCGAGCCAGTCCGGACTTTAGTGCGACTCGGTGCGCACCTGGTCTCGACCATGTCCGCGCTCGGGCGTGACTCGGTGCGGACTTGGTCACGACTTGGGACGCGTAAGGAGATGGTCGATGTTGCGCGCGAAAATTGCTTCGCCCACGCCGCCCGAAATCGCTTCACCGATGAGCCGTCGCATTACGGGCGCCTTGTCGATGCGGGGATACAAATTGAGCGGAAAGTCGGAGCCGAAGATCACGCGCGACGACGGAACATCGGCGAGAAATTGATTCCAGATTTCGCTGCGATACAGGAGCGGGGTCGCGGCGGTGTCGTAGTAGAGATTGGACAGTTCGAGCGCGGAGCGATCCTTCATCGGCAGTCTTCCGCCCCAGTGCGCGAGGATGAAATTCACGGTCGGAAACTGACGCGCGAGCACGAGAAATTCCGTAAGTGGCGTCTCGACGCGCCCTGGATACGGACGCGATTCAGGATCCGTCACGTGCAGGTTCACGGGCCAGCGAAACTCCGCGCACAGGTCCAGCACGCGCGCGAATGCCGGATCGCCCATGCGGTAATTTTGCGAGTGCGGTGAGAGTTCGCCTAAGCCACAGAGCCCGGCATCGCGTGCGCGTCGCAGCTCATCGAAACCGCACTGCGGGTGCCACGTGGCAAAGGCGGAGAGTCGCGTCGGATGCTCGCGCACGCACTCGGCGAAGAATGCGTTCTGACGTCCGCACGGCGCAGCATTGTTCCAATACCAGCCGAGCAGCACGGCATGCTCGACACCCGCGCGATCCATTTCGCGGAGCAGTTCGTCGACCGTCGGAAACGTTTGCACCGGCGTGCCATCACGACGAAGCCGCGTGCACATCTCGGCCCAGTGCGGTTCGGAGTTCGCGCGCGCCCACGCGCCGGGATCGGCTACGATCTCCGGCGGATAGAGGTGCACGTGGGCATCGACGATCCGCATGGCGGCACAAAATTAGCTATCTCGCGAACGTCACGCAATCGACAAACACGCCATGACTTCCGCGCCTGCCCTTCCCCGTCGCTGCACGTTTGCATCTCATGATTGGTCCGTCCTCGCCCGCTGCTGGCATCCGGTCGCGATCGCGAGCGAGATCACGCCGGATCGTCCGCATGCCGCGCAATTGCTCGATCAGGATCTCGTGCTCTATCGCTCGGATGCAGGCGTGACGGTGGCGGCCGATCTCTGCGTGCATCGCGGCGCGCCGTTGAGCATGGGCACAATGTGCGACGGTCATGTCACCTGCGCGTATCACGGTTATCGCTACGATGGCACAGGTCGCTGCCGATTGATCCCCGCGCATCCCGGCGGTCCCATTCCGTCGAAGCTCACGCTACGCGTTTTCAAATCGGTCGAGCGCTACGGACTCATTTGGGTGCAGCTCGATGCGAGCGAGGAGCGACCGCTGCCGGAATTTCCTGAATTTGGCGCGCCCGGATTTCAGGTGTTTCACGTGCCGCCACTCGATTGGGCGGCGTCGGCCGGGCGACAGGTCGAGAGCTTTTGCGATGTGGCGCATTTCGCGTTCGTGCACCCGGTGACGTTCGCTGCGAAGGATCCTGTCGTGCCGCGCTACGATGTCGCGCCCACGCCGGCCGGCGTGCACGCGGAGTTCGTGAGTCAGGTGGGAAATATCAGCGATCCGTCGGCGGCGAGCCAGGTGTGGCGGCGCGTTTACGATCTTCACCTGCCCTTCACTGCGCATCTGACAGTGCATTTTCCGCACGGCGGACGTTTCGCGATTCTCAATGCGAGCTGCGCCGTGTCGGCGCGAAAGACGCGCGTATTTGCCGTGATCGCACGCGAGTTTGATCACGACCAACCGATCGCGGAGGCGATCGCATTTCAGCAGCGCGTTTACGGCGAAGATCAGCGGATCGTCGAACGACAGAATCCGGAGGATCTACCGATCGATCTCGACGAAGAAGTGCACGTGCGTGCGGACCGCACTTCGGTCGAATATCGCCGACAACTCGCGAAGCTCGGACTCGGACGCGAGTTCACGGCGTAAAGGGGCAACTTGGTGGAGCCCGACGTCCTCGTCGGGCTGAGCCAAGATCGCCACGGCATCAACCCGGCGGGGACGCCGGGTTCCACCTGCTGTTCGCAGCCGACTATTCGGCAATCGACGCGCTCGGCACTTCGGGCCGGCTCGGCGGGACGACAACCGTGTCGGGCACTTTCGGCGGCCAGACAAGATTGAGAAACAATGCCGTGAGACCGCCGGCAGAAATGCCTGACTCGAGCAACGCCTGCGCGAAACCGGGCAGGCTGTGAATCAACGCCGGTTGCGTCGGCAGACCGAGACCGACGCCGAGCGACAGCGCCACGATCACGCCTTCGCGTTGACCGAGGCCGGCGCTCACGAGCAGGCGCAAGCCGGAAACCGCCACGAGGCCGAACATCAACACGGCCAGACCGCCGAGCACCGGCGGCGGCATCGCAGTGACCCAGCGGCCGACCGCGGGCACCAAACCGAGCACGACAAGAATACCGGCCATCACATAACCGATGCGGCGACTCGCGACGCCCGTGATCTGGATCACGCCGTTATTTTGCGCGTAGGTCGCGCTCGGGAAGCCGCCAAAGAGCGCCGACACGGTGCTCAGCGAGCCATCGACGAGCACACCACCGGAGAGACGCCGCCAGTGCGCGGGGCCTTCGGTCTCCACGCCGGAAAGTTGCTCGGTCGCAGTCATGTCGCCCATCGCTTCGAGCACGGAGACGAGATAGATGAACGCAAACGGCAGCGCGAATTTCCAATCGAAGGCGAAGCCGTGCGGCAGAAAATGAGGAATCGTGATCCACGAGCCCGAACTCGGCGCCGGTGCGCTGAGACCGCCAAATGCAGCGCAGAGCACGCAGCCGACGACCACGCCGACGGCGGCACCGGCGATGCGGAGCCACGGTTTTCCGAGCGCTTGGGTAAGCGCGATCACCGCGATGACGACGGCGCCGACCAGGAGACTTTGCCAGAGCGGCGCGCCTTCATACAGCGGCGTCGCGAGACTGAAATACGCCGATGGAATCAACGACGCGCCGATCAGAAGCACGACCACGCCGGAAACGAGTGGAGTGAACACACGTCGCAGTCGCGAGAGCAGCGGCGAGAGGACGATCAAGAGCGGCGCGGTGACGCACGACATGCCAAACATGAGAGCGAGTCCGCCGGCCGCGCCCGCCTGAGCAAGCGGTTGAAGAAACGCGAAGCTGGTGCCCGTGACACTGAGCAGCCCCGAGCCAAACGGTCCGCGCTGGCGACATTGCAAAAACGCACCGACTGCGGACGCGAGCAACGCGATGCTCACGAGATAGGCAGTGGTTTGAGGAGGAAACTTGAGAATGCCCGCAAGAATCAGCGGCGGTGTGATGGTGCCGACCACCATGGCTGAAACGTGCTGGGCACCGACGAGGAAGGCTGCGCCAAAAGGCACGCGTGCTTCCAGTCCATACACCAGCGGGGGCAACTCCGTCGACGAGCCGGAATGATTGTGCACGCGCGAGGATGAGCAAACCCCACGCCACGCGGCAGCTCTATTCACGGACGATGTTCAAAAAAAGCCGCCCTCCGAAGAGGGCGGCTGAAGCAAACGCTGCTGACTCGCTTAGAAGGTATACTTGACCGTGAACTGCAACTGCGTGCCCGGGAGAGCCAGGATCGAGCCGTTGCCGTAAACGGCGTTCGGCGGCGACCAGTTCTCCTCGTCGGTCGCATTGAGGACCGTGAGGCGATACTCCCACTGCTTGGTGGTGTAGCTGGCGCCGAGGTCGAGCGTGTATTGCGTCGGGATGACGAGGTTGCCGGCAACGTTGTTGTTGATCGGGCCTGTCACGACCGTGTTGGCATTCACGCCGAAGCCGTTGGCGAATTTGTAGGAGATGAGCGCGTTGAACAGGTGCGAGGGCAGACCCGAGACGCGGGTGACCGTGCCGATCGGAACCGTGCCGTTGGCGTTGCCCGGGGGCAGCTCGGTCGCGCCGCCGAACAAACCATAGTGGAACGGGGCCGAGGACTCAGCATCGATGTAGGAATACGAGAGCGTCGCGTAGAGGCGCTTGTTGGGCTGGAAGTTCACCTCGGACTCGAAGCCCTTGTATTTGAACTGCTGGATGACCGTGCTGCTGGTCGCCTTGGCGGTGCGCTTCTGGTCGTAGACCGCGAAATTCAGGAAGACCTTGCCGTCGGCGAGCGAGTATTTGGTGCCGAGTTCGAACAGCTCGCTGGGCTGCAGGAAGTTTTCCTTGTCGAGGAAGTAACCACCGTTGCCGTCTTCGGCCCAGCCCGTAATGCCGCCGCCGTTGCCGACCGCACCCGAGGTGTTCTTGCTCTTGTTATAGGTGAAGTAGACGCTCGAGTTCGTAGTGGGCTTGAAGATGATCGAGCCGTTGTAGTTCGGAATGCTCACGTTGATCGAACGGCTGCCGTCGCCGCCGACGAGGTAAGGCGTGAGCGGCTCACGCACCCAGGCGTGGAAGAAGTCGACGCGACCGCCGGCCTTGATTGTGAGCTTGTCGTTGATGTCCCACGAGCCTTGCGCGAACGGTCCGACGGTGGTCGCCCGGCTGTCATTGGTGTCGCCGTTGATCACACCGGGAGTCGCGTAGCGATCGGGCCAGCCGGGGATCGGTTGACCGATGAAGCGGCCGTAGAACGCGGGCGAGTTATACACGTTGATATAAGCGTGGTCCTTCGTGAGGTCCCAGACGTTGGCCGGCTCGAAGAAGTAATCGTCGTAGGCCTTGGTGCGCTGCCAGCGGAGGTCGACGCCGGTGTTGAGGTCGATCGCGCCGAGATCGAAGATGAATTCGGAGCGGTTCTCCGCGAACATCGACGGATCGATCACTTCATTATAGTAGTAGCTGCTGAGCGTGTCGCGCTTCGTGTAGCTGAAGATCGAGGTGTTCTTGAGCTCGAGCTTGTCGGAGATGTTCACCTTCTGGATCGCCTGCACGACGAACTCATTGCCATTGGAGTTGTCGCCCGGCTTGAGCAGGCGGAGGTGGCGATTGAGTTTCACCTCGGGGCCCCAGGCCATGATGTTGCCGCTGTCGAGCACGTGCTCGGAGTTCTGCGCATCGGACGGCGTGGCGTTGGCACCATTGTTGATGTTGATGCCGGTCGTATACATGCCGTTGTCGATCAGGTTCTGGGTGACGCGGTTGACGCCCCAGTTTTCCGTGTAGCTCGCGATGAACGCCTGCGCCGTGAGGAACAACTCATAGCGGTCGCTCGGACGGAAGGTCAGCGCGCCGTAGATCGAGTGCGTGCGCTTGTGGCCGTCGGTGAAGTAACCCTCGCTGTTCTCGCCCGAGTAGGAGAAGCGGTAAGCGAGCTGCTGCGAGATCGGGCCTCCGGTGTCGAGCATCCACTTGTTCGTGTTATACGAACCGATCGTGTAGCTGACGGTGGTCTTCGGAGCGTCGAAGTAAGGACGCTTGGTGATGAGGTCGATGAAGCCACCGACATACATCGAGGTGCCCTGCACCGCGGTGGCGGGACCCTTCACGATGTTGACGGACTCGACCGAGTTGAAGTCGAGCGGGAGACCGTTGCCGTTGGACGTGATGCGCGCACGCACGCCGTTGATGAACAAGTCGGCGGACTGGCCGCGAATGCTGGCGTTGGCCGGCGCGCCGAAGTTCGTCGTGGTGAACGCGCTCGAAGTCAGCTTCGAGAAGTCCAGCACGTCGGAGATCGCGATATCGCTCAACTGCTGACGCGAGATGATCGTCACGTTGCGCGGCACATCGACGATGTTGTCGTTGGTTCCGAACACCGAGTTAAAGGGACGCGAGGTGGGTAGGATCTGCTGTTCGATCGGCACGTCGCTGACCTCGAGGCGGTCGAGCTGCACCGTATCTCCTGAAGCGTCCGCGTCGGCCGACTGAGCCGCGAGGCGGAGCGACACCGCCGAGGCCAGCACCAAGGCGGAGACGCTGGAATGGATGAGTTTTTTCATGTGTGTTGTTAAGCTAGGTGTCGGGGCCGCAGTTAAGCAGGTCATATACCAGTTCGGTTGCGCAGCACACTCGCCGTGGACGTGCAATAAACCCGTGGTGTTTCGCGGCATGACGCGTGCTCACACCGAGCTTCATCCCTATGCAGCAACTTCATCGTGTTAGCCGTGCGCTCGTCGTGGGCGCGTTTGTCCTCCTCTCCCTCGTGTCGGCCGCCGCCGATGTGATCCGCCCGCGCGTCGTCGTCGTCGCGATGTTCGAGATCGGCGAGGACACCGGTGACATGCCCGGCGAATTTCAATATTGGGTCGAGCGCGAGAAACTGGACCGCGTGCTCCCCTTTCCCGCCGGTCACCGCAACCTGCGTCTCAATGCCGACGGCACCGTGCTCGGCGTCGTGACCGGCATGGGCAACTCCAATGCCGCCGCGTCCATCATGGCCCTCGGCCTGGATCCGCGCTTCGATCTCTCCAAGAGCTACTGGCTGATCGTCGGCATCGCGGGCATCGATCCCGCGGACGGCTCGGTCGGCTCTGCGGTGTGGGCCGACTTCACCGTCGAAGGCGATCTCGGCCACGAAATCGACGCGCGCGAAATCCCTGCCGATTGGAAAACGGGCTACGTGCCGATGCGGAAAAAGAAACCTTATCAGCTTCCGATGCAGCCCGCGGCAGAACGCGTGGACAACGCCTATCAATTCAACCCCGACCTTCTCCGCTGGGCCTACGAACTGACGAAGGACACCGAGCTCATGGAAACGCCCGAAATCCTGAAATTCCGCTCCCACTACACTGACACACCAAACGCGCTCAAATCGCCGTCCGTGTCCATCGGTTCGAATCTCGCCTCCAGCACCTACTGGCACGGCAAGCTGCTCAACGAGTGGGCCAACGATTGGGTGCACTATTATACAGAAGGCCGCGGCAACTACGTCACCACCGCGATGGAAGACACCGGCACGATGCGCTCGCTCACCAATCTCACCCGCGCCGGTCGCGCCGACGTCAACCGCGTGCTCCTGCTCCGCACCGCGAGCAATCACGACATGCAGTGGCCCGGTGCCACCGCGGCCGAAAGCCTCGATGGCGAGAGCATCGGACACTATTCGGCCTTCATCCCCTCCGTGGATGCGGCTCATCGCGTCGGCAGCCGCGTCGTTCACGCGCTCGTCGAGGGCTGGTCCCGTTACGAAAACGAAATCCCCTCCGTTCCGGCACCATGAGCCGTCGTTCGCTCTTCCTCGTAGCATTGTGGTGCGTCGCCGTCGTCCGCGGCGCACCGGCCTCACCGGCCGATGTGCTCATCGTCGCTGACGAAACCGTGATCGCTCCGCTGCGCGGAAACCTCTCCGACAGCGTCGCCACCACGCGGGCGAGCTGGACCTTTTGGAGCGGGACGCTCGCCGGAAAATCCGTCGTGCTCGCCCGCTCCGAAGGCGATCCACTCAACGCCGTCGCGGTCACCACCCTCGCGATCCGGCAACACGCACCGCGGCTCATCGTCACTGCAGGCATCGCGCGCGCCCACGATCCCGAGCTTCGCTCCGGCGATCTGGTCGTGAGCGAGAAATTCGCCGCCATCGACGGCATGGTCACCGAACATCGCGAGCTCGGCGAAGGCAGCGATGGCGCGACGTGGCAAAAGCTTCCCCACGCGCTGATGACGCCGGGCGAAACGGAAGTTTATATCGATTCGTTTCCCGCCGATGCCTCGGCTGCCGCGGTAGCGCTTCAGCTGCAGCCGCGCAGCGGTCGCACGATTTCCGGAGTGCTCGGCTCTGCCCACCAAATCAATCGCGAGGCCGATCGCATCGCCGCCCTGCGCGCCCTTTGGGGCACGAGTTCGGAAGACACGGAGAGCGCGCACGTCGCGGGCTGCGCGAAGTTGTTCGGCATCCCCGCGGTTGGACTTCGCGTGATCGATAGCGATCCGTCCGAGGTCACAGCACTCACGCTTCAATTTTTGGAGGCTTGGAAATGAAACGACTCACGTTCGCTTTCTTCATCCTTTTTTCCGCGACGCTTCGCGCCGCCGACCCCGTCGACGTGCTCGTGCAGGGCGCTGAAGATCCCGAGGTTCAGGAAATCGTCGCGGCCCTAGGCCCCACCGCAGAAAAAACCACCATCGGCCCGTTCACGTTTTGGATCGGCCACATCGGTCCGCATCGCGTGGCGGTCTCGCTCACCGGCCAGGCCGTCATCAACTGCACCACCTCTACGATTCTCGGCATCGAGGAATTTCAGCCAAAGCTCATCGTCAATCAGGGCACCAGCGGCGCACAGGCGCCGTATCTGAGTTTGCACGACATCATCGTGGGTCGCCGTGCCCTCGATTACGGCGGTTTCGTCTCTCCTGTGCGCGCGCCGGGTGAAGGCAGTGCACCGCTTTCCTGGACGACGCTGCCGCAGCAACTGCGCGACCCGAAAACGGGCGCGTTGCTCGCCTACCCCGAAGGCTTCGAAGGCGACGCCGAGTGCATCGAGGTCGCGCTGCGCACGCGCAATCGCATGGGCCGCGTTTTTCCCGGCGTCATCGGTTCCGCGCATGAGATCAACCTCGAGCTCGATCGCGTGCGGTGGTCCGCACAAACCTTTGGCATGGATGTGGAGGAAATGGAGTCCGGCCACGTCGCCGCGCTCGCCCACGCGTATGGAATCCGCTACATCGCGTTCCGTGTGGTGAGTGACGCTCCCTACGAAGGCGTTCCTTTCTACGCCCTCGCGGCCCGCGCGACCGCGCTCTTCACCGTCGATTTTCTCCGCAATCTTCCTCCTCTCCCGGGAACTGCCCGCTGACCACTTCCATGCTCAACCGCATCTTCAAACTCCAAGAGAATCGCACGACCGTCGGTCGCGAGCTCCAGGCCGGACTCACGACTTTTGCCGCGATGGCTTACATCCTCGCGGTCAATCCCGACATCCTCTCCGCCACCGGCATGGACAAGGGCGCGCTGGTCACCGTCACCGCAATGACGGCCGCAATCGCGACGGTGATCATGGCGCTCATGACCAACTACCCGATCGCGCTCGCGCCGGGCATGGGCATCAATGCGTTCTTCACCTTCACGATCGTGCTCGGCGCCGGCGTGCCGTGGTCCGAAGCGCTGGGCATGGTGTTCGTCAACGGCATCGTCTTCTTCCTCCTCTCCGTTACCGGGGTGCGCGAGAAGATCATCGCTGCGATCCCACACTCGCTGAAGCTCGCGGTCACCTGCGGCATCGGACTTTTCATCGCTTTCATCGGTCTGAAAAACGGCGGCGTGATCGTCGCGAATCCGGCGACCTACGTCTCGCACGGTGATTTCTCCTCGGGCCCGGTCGCGCTGTGCCTCGGCGGCATCGTGCTCACGGCGATCCTCGTCGCGCGCCGCGTGCCGGGCGCAATCGTCATCGCGATCGGCGTCACCACGCTCCTGGGCGTTTTCATTCCCTCGGGTAGCGGCGCGCACGTGACGCAACTGCCGTCGAGCTTCGTCTCGCTGCCCGCGTCGCCGGAGCCGCTGCTCTTCAAACTCACGTTCGGTTTCCTCACCAACTCGACCGCGTTCTTCGTCGCGCTGCCGCTGATCCTCACGCTGCTGCTCGTCGATATGTTCGACAACATCGGCACGCTGATCGGCGTCACGAAGCGCGCCGGTTTTCTCCAACCCGACGGCACGCTGCCCAAGGCCGGCCGCGCACTCGTCGCGGATTCTACCGCGACGCTCCTCAGTGCACTCTGCGGCACGTCGACGGTCGTCAGCTACATCGAGTCCGCTTCCGGCGTCGAAGCTGGCGGCCGCACGGGTCTCACCACCGTCACGACCGCCGCGCTGATGTTGGGTGCGCTGTTCTTGACGCCACTTATTCTGGCCGTGCCCGCCGCGGCGACGGCACCGGCGCTCGTGATCGTTGGTGTGTTCATGATGCAGTCAGTGATCGAAATCGACATGAAGGATTTCACGGTCGCCGCTCCGGCGGTCATCACGATCCTCGCGATTCCGCTCACCTTCAGCATCGCGGAAGGCATCGGCATGGGCCTCATCTGCGCCGTGCTGCTCGCGATCGGCCTCGGCCGTCCGAAGTCTCTCACGCCCCTCGCCTACGCCATCGCCGCGATCTTCTTCCTCGAGTTCTTCAAGATCTGGCCGTTCCACGGCTGATCCGAAATTACCAAATCCAACTCCACAGAGAACACAGAGGGCGCTGGTCGCCCTCTTTTTTGTGGCCAAAATCTCCCAACCTCCCCGCGGCAAACCATCAGTTTCCAAGCCCCACCGGATTGATTCCGCCTTTCCCGCTTTCCTCATTCCTAAAAAAATCAGCTCCCCCTGATTTCCTGAGTTCCAGATAAATTCGGCCCAAGGCCACACATCTCACCGCCCAAAACACAAACGGTCTCGGCGAGCCACTGCTCACCGAGACCGCTTGCTTTACGAACGAGAAACGACGCGCTTACTCGAACAGCGGCACGATCTGCATGCCGGGAACGGTCACCAGACCTTTGTCCGTGATGCGGATCTCCGGAATCACGGAGAGCGGGATCAAGTTGAAGCCCATGTAAGGCAGCGTGCAGCCGGCCTTGGTCCAGGCCTTCTTCAACGCCGTCGACTCCTTCGCGACTTCGGTCGCGCGCTTGTCGGACAACAGGCCCGCGATCGGCAGCGCGACGCTCGCGACGATCTTGCCGTTCTTCACCACGCAGACGCCGCCGCGCATCTTCTTCAACTCCGCCAGCGCGACCTGCATGTCGGCCTCGTTCGTGCCGGCAATGATGATGTTGTGCGCGTCGTGACCGACCGAGCTCGCGACGGCGCCCGCTTTCAGGCCGAAGTCCTTCAACAAACCGTGCGCCACCGCGCCGGATTTGCCGTGACGCTCCACGACAGTCACGAAGCACAGCTTGTGTTCCGCGAACAACGCGTCCCACGTCGCGCCGGGCTTGGGATCGAGCTGCACCTTATCGTGAAAAAGAATGATGCCCGGCAGGGCCGTGCGAATCACGTTGGCCGTCACGGGCTTCTTCGGCAGCTCAGGCGTGAGCTTCACCTTCCGTGGCAGCTTCACCGTTTGGTAGGCCGCGCGCGGATATTTGTAGCGCTTGCTGAGCGCACGATCGAGGAGCGGCGTGACCTTCTTGTTCTCGACGACGAGTTCGCCGCCGAACCAGGTGTTCTGCACTTCGAGTTTATCGTTGAGCAACACGATGTCCGCGCGGCGCGAGTGGCCGAGACCGCCGATCTCGCCATCCATCGCGTAACGCGTCGCTCCGTGCAGCGAGCCCATGCTCCACGCGGTCACCGGCGGCAGGCCGGCCTTCACCGCCTCGCGCGTCACCCAGTCCATGCCGAAGAGGAAAAGATCGTCGGCGTCGCGGTCGTCGGTGCACACGCACACGCGCTTCGGATTCGCACCGAGTTCGGTCACCGCCTTGATCGCGAGCGGCAGCGAGTGCCACGGCGTGGTCGGAGGACCGCCGCGGAGGAAGATCCAAATACCCGCCTCGAGAAAGTCGTTCGCGATCTCGCGATCGATCGATTCGTGCGTGTCGGTGATGCCGCTCGCCGCGCCGGCGGCGACAAACTCGCGACCGTAAATGTGACCGCACACGGGACGTCCGCGCTTCAACGCTTCCGCGAGAATCGCGTGACTGCGTTCGTCACCCATCGCGACTTGGACGAAGTCCATCTTCTCCCCGAGCGCGACGGCTTCGGGCCATTTATCGAAGAGTTTGCCGATCTTCTTCGGCGTGAGATCGCCGCCCGCGGTTTCGAACTTCGGTGTCGTTGCCGGCACGGTGCTCGGCACGGTCAGGAAGATCGAAAGCGGCGCCTGGCGCGCATCCTCGAGCATCCACTCGATGCCGACCGCGTCGCACACGTTGCCGATTTCATGACTGTCGCAAAAAATCGTCGTCGTGCCGTTGAGCAGCGCGCCCTCGGCATACGCACACGCCGTCATCATCGAGCTCTCGATGTGGATGTGCGGATCGACGAGACCCGGCGCGAGAATGCCGCCGCGCGCGTCGTAAAACGCAGGCTTTTTGCCCGCAAGTTTGAGCGACTTCGCCGTGCCGGCGGGTTTCACCGCGGCGATGCGGCCGCCTTTGATCCAGATTTCACGGTCGTCGTGTATCCGCTCCGTGTAGGTTGAAAGCACGCTGGCACCGGTGATCACCAGGTCGGCGTATTCACGCCCCATGGCCACCGCGGCCAGCGTGCGCGTCATCGTGTGCAGGGGAGCCACCGAGTATCGCGTCAGCATGCGGCGGACGTTAGCAATCGGCGGGCCAGCGGCGATTCATTTTAGCTGGCGCGCGGCGCGCAGGTTGCTGTGGTGCGGCATGCACCTGCGTCTCCTCTCGCTTCTTGTCGTGTGTGTTGCATCTGCGTTTGCGGGCGATTTCTCGCAACGTTTCGAAGAACTCAAATCCCACGCCACACCCGCCCAACTTTACGCCCTGCTCTACGATCTGCCGAAAGGAGGCGATCTCCACAATCATTCCGGCGGCTCCGAGCTGCCCGAATGGCGCTACGCGATCATGACCGATCCGAAGCGCAACGGCGGCGATACGTTCTACACGCGCGTGCGCTTCTCCTCCCCGGCTGACGCGATCGACCCGCGTCAGCGCTACCGCACGATCCGGCGGCATCACTACGAACTGCTCTCGCCCGAGGCGCAGAAGGAATACGTCCGGCTCGAAGACCTCACCAAAGCCGAACGCGCGGGCTGGTTCGCCGCCATGAAACTCGACGTCACGGGCGAAGGCCGCGACGAGTTCTTCTCCGTCATCTGGCCGCGCCTCGGCCCCGCGTTCTCCAATCTCCACGTCGCCACCGAGCTGTTGGTGGAAAACCTCAAAGCCTTCGGCGCCGAAGGGCTCCTTTATCTCGAAACGCAATTCGGCGTGCACGGCGTCACCGACAACGACGGTCAGATGATCCCCATCGATCGCGCCGTCGATTTCGTGAAACAGCGCCTCGCGCAACCCGACGTCGTTGCGACGGGCATGACCGTGCGTTTTCAGAAAACCATCCTGCGCTTCGCACCCAACGCCGAGCAGAGCCTCATCGAGAACTACCAGTTCGTGCACAACAACCGCGACCTCTGGGTCGGCATCAACATGGCCGGCATCGAGGAAAACGGCTTCGGCTATCCAGCGCGTTTCCTCGCGACCTACCGCCAGCTCCGCGGGAAGTATCCCACGCTCCCGCTCTCGATTCACGGTGGCGAGATGGACGGCAACGACTCGCACATCCGCGACACGCTGCTTCTCGGCGCCACGCGCATCGGCCACGGCGTCAATCTGCTGAAAGATCCCGACACACTGCTCCTCCTCCAGCACAGCCAACGCACGCTCGTCGAAGTGAATCTCATCTCGAATCGACTTCTTGAATACACGCCCGACCTCACGCAGCACCCGTTCCCCGAGTTCCTGCGCACCGGCGTGCCCGTGTGCCTCAACACCGACGACCGCGGCATGTGGGATTCCAACATGACCGACGAATACTACACGGCCGTCACCACGTTTAATCTCTCGTGGGACGAAATCGTGCAACTCGGCCGCAACTCTCTCGCCTATTCGTTCGCGCCGCCCGCAGTGAAAACCAAACTGCTCGCGGACTACGACGCGCGCATCAAAGCGTTCGAGGAAAAATACGGCACCGACGACGTTCCGCTCTCCGCCGCGCTCGGCCAGCTCACGCGCCTGGAACCCGTCGCCTACGGCTACGCCAAGCGCACGTGGGGCCTGAGCTTCGACTAATCGCTTCGCGAGAATCGCCAGACCAAGCCCGCCGCTCCCGGCGGGCTTTTTTGTGTGCCACGCTTCCCTGGAGCCGCGGCGCCCTCGCCGCGGCCACGCGCACCACGTCTCGCTCAAGTCCGGATGGTGCCCCGAGTTATTCCGCACTATGTCGCAACGACGTCCGCACTCGGGCTCGACTCGATCCGCACCGCGTCGCAACCCGAGCCGCACCTCTGGTCAACCATGTCCGGCCCTTCGGTCGACCATGTCCGGATCTTCGGTCGACCGTGTCCGGACCTTCGCGCGGCCGTGTCCGCGCCTTGGGTCGACCGTGTGCGCACCATGTCTCGACCACGTCCGCACCACGTCGCGACCGTGTCCGCACACCAGTTCCGTTCACGACACGTTCGCTCGCTCCACCCCGCACTGCGCCCCCCAATCCTCACTTTCCCGCTCGCGTTCATCCAATCACACGTCAACCAATAGTTGACATGGCCAATCCCATTCACCCGAAACTCGAAATTCCCACGCAGATCGCCGAACTGATCATCTCGTCTGCGGCGGTCATCGCGAAGAACTCCACCAAGGCCGCTTTCCGACTCGGCTCCGGGAAGGCGTCTGGCGGTCGCACGCTGCGCCCGGGCAAGGAAACACCGCTTTGGAATGCGCTCCGCGCCGAACTCAAAACGGAACTCAAGGGTTACGGAAAACAGGTCAATCTGGCGCGACTTCTCGGTGTGCCGCGGCAGAGTATCCACGCTTTCATTACGCGAGGCGACCGCATGCCCGACGCCGAACGCACACTCCAGCTCATCGCCTGGCTGGCCGCCGTCCGCAGCGGAAGTCACCCCGCCTGAACCAGCGCGGATTGCTCCTCCATTCACCTGCGCCTCCCTGCTCCTCCATCGGGAGTGAGCGCCGGACAACATGTCTACTATTAGTTGACATGTTGTTTGCCTGTGCCGCGAGGGTTTTGGCGCGTGCGCGAGTGGCGGCGAAAATGAGGGACTTACACCGGCAGCGCGCCCGGGCGGCGCCGGCGTCCGGCGCGAAGTCCGTTCTTCGGCGCGAAGATCAGCGCGAGCACGAAGAGCAACGCTTGGAGCAGCACGATGCACGCGCCGGTGGACGCGTTGAGAAAGAAGCTCACGTAAACGCCCGCGAAACCGGAAAACACCGCCGAGATCGTCGCGATCACGAGCATCCGCTCGAAACGATCGGTAAGCAGCAGCCCGATGCAGCCGGGCGCGACGAGCATCGCGATCACGAGGATGATGCCGACCGCTTTGAGCGAGACGACGATCGTCACCGCGAGCAGCGACAGCAGCAGGTAGTTAAGCACGGTGTTGTGCAAACCGACGGTGCGGGCGTGTCCGGGATCGAAGCAGAACAGTAGCAGATCGCGGCGCAATCCGAGCACGATCGCGAGCGTGAGGCCCGCCACGATCAAAGTGTCGCGCAGATCGCCCTCGGCGAGACCGAGGATGTTACCGAAGAGGATGTGATCGAGGTGCAGATCGCTTTTCACCTTCGTGAACAACACGAGGCCAAACGCGAACATGCCGGTAAACACCACGCCCATCACCGTGTCTTCCTTCACGCGACTGTTGGCCTTGATGAAACCGGTGAGCACCGCGCACAGCAGCCCGGAGCAAAATGCGCCAATCGCGAGCGGCACGCCGACCACGTAGGCGATCACAATGCCCGGCAGCACGGCGTGTGAAATCGCGTCGCCCATGAGCGACCAGCCTTTCAGCACGAGATAACACGAGAGCACCGCGCACACCGCGCCGACTGCGACGGCGGCAATCATGGCCTCGACCATGAACGGAAATTGAAACGGCTCCAACAGCGTGTTCATGGCGTGGCGAGCGACGCCGCTGCGCGACGTTTTGCACGCGCGGCGAGCAGACCGTGTTTGGGACCGAAAACGAGCGCGACGATGAACAGCCCACTCTGCAGCGTCACGATGCAGCCGCCAGTCGAGCCGTCGAAAAAGTAACTCGCATACGCGCCGATGAGCGAGGTGCCCAAGCCCATGCCGACGGCGATGGCGATCATCCGTCCGAAACGATCCGTCAGCAGATACGCCGTCGCGCCCGGCGTCACGAGCATCGCCACCACGAGCGCTGCGCCGACGGTTTGAAGCGATGCCACCGCAGTCGCCGAAAGCAGCGCAAGCAGCGTGAGGTGGAGCAGCGTCGTGTTGAGCCCGAGTGCACGAGCCTGGTTGGCGTCGAAGCAAAAGAGCATGAGATCGCGCCAGCGCAGACCGAGCACGCCGACCGTGATCGCCGAGATGATCAGCATCTGACGCACGTCGGCGTCTGAGATGCCGAGAATGTTGCCGAACACGATCGATCGCAGATCCACTTCGCTCGGGAAAAGCGATATCAGCAGCACGCCGAGCGCGAAGAAGGCCGTAAAAACGACTCCGATCACCGCGTCTTCACGAAGCTTGGTCTTTCGTTTGACGAAACCCATGCCGGCCGAAGCGAGCACACCAGTCGCAAACGCGCCGACGGCGAACGGCCAGCCGATGTAATACGCCACGGCAACACCGGGCACGACGGCGTGCGAGATCGCATCGCCCATCAGCGACCAGCCTTTGAGCGTCACGAAACACGAGAGAAACGCACACACGGCGCCCACCACTCCGCTCACCAGAATGGCTTTGAGCATGTAGTCGTAGCTCAGCGGCAGCGCGAGCGTGTGGAGCAAGTCCGTCACTCGTCCTCCTCGCCTTCCGCGCGCTCTTTCACGACGTCTTCGCGTCCGCGACGTTCGCTGTATTCCACGTGTCCGCCTTTTCCGAAGACAAGCGGACGTTCGTCGTCGGTCAGCAGCGTGACCGCGCGCGCATCGTGCTTTTGCACGGTCGAATCGCCGAAGCGGAAATGGCGCAGCACGCCGCCGAACGTGTTGAGAAGGTTTTCCTCGGTATAAACATCCGTCGTCGCTCCGGCCGCCATCACCGTGCGTTTGATGAGCACGACGTGGTCGCAGTATTCCGGCACCGAACCGAGATTGTGCGTCGAAACGAGCATGATGCGGCCCTCGCCGCGGAGTTCGCGAAGCAATGCGATGATCGCGAGCTCGGTGTTCACATCGACGCCGGTGAACGGCTCATCGAGCAGGATCACGCGCCCCTGTTGCGCGAGCGCACGCGCAAGAAAGACGCGCTTTTTTTGCCCACCTGAAAGTTCGCCGATCTGGCGGTCGCGATAATCCCACATGTCGACCCGGCGCAGACTTTCCTCGACGAGCCTCCGATCCTCCGCGCGCGGAATGCGGAGAAAGTTCATGTGGCCGTAGCGGCCCATCATCACGACGTCCCTCACGCTCACCGGAAAACTCCAGTCGACCTCCTCCGCCTGCGGCACGTAGGCGACGAGATTGGCCTTGAGCGCGTCGCGCACGGTGCGGCCGGCGATGCGCACGCGACCGGTCACCGGACGCACGAGGCCCATGATGGCTTTGAACAAGGTGGACTTGCCGCTGCCGTTGACGCCGACGAGCGCGCAGATCGTGCCCGCGTGGAGCGCAAAGGACGCGTCCTGCAATCCGGTGTGACCGTTCGGATAACTCACGGTGACGTTCTCGACACGCAGATCGAGTTCGTTGCCGGTGACGGAAGTGGTGGACGACGGGTTCATCGCTCGAGGAATCCTTTCACGATCGTGGCCGCGTTATACTCCATGAGTTTCAGGTAAGTCGGCGCCGCCCCTTTCGGTCCGGTGAGCGAGTCCACGTAGAGCACGCCGCCGTAGCGCGCGCCGGTTTCCTTCGCGACCTGTCGCGCGGGCTTGTCGCTCACCGTGCTCTCGCTGAAGACGACCGGTATCCGATTTCTGCGGACACCATCGATGACTTTTTGCACCTGCTGAGGCGTGCCTTGCTGATCCGCGTTCACGGCCCACAGGAACAGCTGCTTCATGCCAAAGTTCTCCGCGAGATAAGGAAACGCGCCCTCGCTCGTCACCAGCCAGCGCTGCTCTTCGGGAATGCGCTCGAGCTGCGCGCGAACGTCACGCTCCAACTCGGCGAATTTCGCGGAGTAGTTTTTGGCGTTTTCGTTGTAGATCGCCTCGTTGGCCGGATCGATCTGCACGAGCGCGCGGCGGATGTTCTCGACGTAGATGAGCGCATTTCGCGGGGACATCCACGCGTGAGGATTCGGTTTGCCCGTGTAAGGGCCTTCCTCGATGCCGATCGGCTCGACGCCTTCGCTGAGCACCACGCTCGGCACATCTTTCAGATTGCGAAAGAAACGCTCGAACCAGCGTTCAAGATTGAGGCCATTCCACAAGACGAGGTCCGCGCGCTGCGCCTTCACGATGTCCTGCGGCGTCGGCTCGTAACCGTGGATCTCGGCGCCGGGCTTCGTGATCGAATCCACGATCGCCGCGTCGCCCGCGACATTCTGGGCCATGTCCTGGATAATCGTGAAGGTGGTCACGATGCGTTTCTTCGTCGCCGCTCCAAGCGGCAGCACGCACGACAACGTGAAGCCGCAGAAGATGACGATGCGCTTGAGTCCGGTCTTTTTCATAAATTCACCAACGGCGCGCCACTCCCGCGAAAGCCGTGATATCCGTGGCCGCGTGCGAGAGTCCGCGGTAAACGCCGACATCGAACTGCAGGTTCTCGTTCGCGCGAAACGTGAGTCCCGCGTCGACCGTCGCCACATGCGGTCCGTCGCCGGTCGCGGAGGTCAGCTCGAGAAAGACGCCCAGTCGATCCGTCAGATCGCGGCCCGCCGTGATCGTGTTGATCCACACGGCGCGATGCCGGCCCGCGTCGCTGTAAACAATCTCGACGCCGGTCATTGCCGCGCCCTCCCAGCCCGCGCCGAGAGAAAAGGACAGCGGGAGGAGAAGCGCGCCTTCCCATTCGCGATTGCTCACCGCACGCGCGCCGATCGGGAGTTTGACGTCCGCCACTAGACCGAGCGCGAGATCACCGCCGTCGTTGCCGAAGAAATTCCACTTCGCGCGCAGCACCGGATCGGCCACGCCTTCGCTTCGCTCACGTGGGCCGCCTGCGGCTTTCTCCTCCACTTGGTGAAACGGCGTGAGGAACACGCCCAGTTCGAAGTCGTGCGCCACGCCAAAGCGCAGATTGAAGGGCGCGACCTCCCACTCCTTCGTTTCGACGCCGCCTTCGCGGTCGCGGGAGAAGTTGGCAAAATCCAACTCCAACTGCACGTGCCCGGCATCGACGGTAAACGGACTCTCCGTCGCGTCCGGACGATCGGTGCTCATCGGCCGCAGCGTTCTGGTGTCGGGCTGCGCTGCCACTGCTGTCGTTGCGAACAACGCAACGAGGCCAAGCCAAGAGGCTCTCGTGGTTTTCTGCGACCGCCTGCGAAACGACAACATGTCGGCAAGCAAAAGAGTCTATTTTGATTCGTCAAAATAAATCATTGGTTGCCTCAAACCACCGGCCAACTATCGCTAGCGGTGCCATGGCGTCCGTCGCGGTCGAAAATTACCTCAAACACATTCTACTGCTTTCCGAGCAGACGGATGGGCTTGTATCGATGGGTGCGCTGGCTACCTCGCTTCAAGTCGTGCCCGGCACTGCTACGACGATGGTCAAGGGTCTGGCCGATGAAGGCTTGGTGGAACACCGGCCGCGCCAAGGTGTGCGTTTGACTTCGTCCGGCCGGCGCGTGGCTCTCAACGTTCTCCGCAAACACCGGCTGGTGGAGACGTTTCTCGTCAATGTGCTCAAGATGGACTGGGCCGACGTGCACTCCGAGGCCGAGCAGCTCGAGCATGCGATTTCCGACGAGGTGCTCGACCGGCTCGACGCCCTGCTCGGCTACCCCGCCAGCGATCCGCACGGCGATCCGATCCCGAGTTCTCAAGGAAAACTGAACTCGCAGGTTTACGCCACACTCGCCACCTGCTCGCTCGCCAAATCGCTGCGCATCGTGCGTGTCACCGACCAGTCCGCCGAATTTCTGCAATTCTCCGAGCAAAACTCGCTCCGCCCGGGCGCGATCGTGCGCGTGGTGGATCGCAACCTGGCCGCGGGTCTCGTGACCTTGAAAAACACCGGCGCGGATTCCATCGCTTTGAGCGTTGCCGCCGCAGGCCAGATCCTCGTCGAGCCGGTGCGCTGAGCCGCCTCAGAACGGATAACCGATCGAGATCTGCACCGTCCCGCTGGGATCGTGCGTGCGAGGATTCAGATTGCGGCCGTATTCCACCCGCACGGGTCCGATCAGAGTGCGATAACGAATGCCGAGCCCGACGGAGAACAGCTCCTCGTCGGACGGATAAGTCGCGAGCCGTGAGGATTGCGCCAGCGAATCGCTGAACAACACCACGGACCACTTCGTCGTGAGGGCCTGTTCGAGCTCGATGTTCAGCAACGAATAGGTGCGCGCGCCCACAAACTTGCCCTCGTCGGTCCGCGGTGCCGCTTCGCCCTCGTGGTAACCGCGGATGGAGTTCTCGCCACCGGGGAAGAACTGCACGTTGACCGGAAGCGCGGCATCACTGCGGGCGCCGAGCGTGCCGACCACGGCGTGAGTGAATCCGACGTGGAAAAACAATCCGCGTCCCAAGCCCCTGTGGTAGGAAGCGCCAAACTGGAGCTGTTGATAGTCCACTTCGCCACCCAGCCCGCGGCTCGCCTCCTGGAGCTGCAACGACACCTTGTAACCACGCCGTGGATACATGGGATTGTCGCGCCGGTCGCGCACGATGCCGACCTCCACGCTCGCCGCGTTTTCCTGTTCGCTGTCGGTCCCGCCGGTCGCAAGCTGATTGTCCATGTTGCGAAGGCGGCGGAACGTGTAGCCGGTCGAGAGATTCGCGTCCCAGCGCCGGAGCGGCCACAAGAGCGCCACCGATGCGCCCACTTCTTCGCGATCGAAAGAGCGCTCCTCGCGACGCAGCCCGAACAACCGCGCCGATCCGTCAGCGCGACCGCCGAAAAGCTGCGGCACCGCGTAGTCGTATTCGCCGCGCGAACTCTTCATCGATTGCACGAGCCGCAGCGTGCTCGAGTGCGCCCGACCAAAGAGATTGTAGTGCCGCCACTCCACGCCGCCGCGCAGTTCCTCGTAACTGCCGTAACCGGCGAGAAGGTTGACTTCCTGACGCCGACCTTCGCGAACTTCAAACACCACGTCGCGCGTCCCGTCCGTATGCGGCACATAGCGCGAGTCGACCGCCTCGAAAACGCCGAGCCGCGCGATCCGCGACTGCGCGTCGTCGAATTCGATCGGATTGAACGGATCGCCCGGTGCCGAACGAATCGCCCGCCGAATCACCGACTCGCGCGTGCGCGCGTTTCCACGGACGCCGATTTCGCCGAGTTTGATCAACTCTCCCGGACGAATCCGCGCCACCACATCGACCTGGCGCACACCGTCCGTCTCAGGCTGCGCCTCCGCATCGATCTGCACCTGCACGTCTGGGTATCCACGTTCGTAATACCAACGGCGAATTGTCGCCGCCGCATCCTGCCTCCAAAGCGTGGACCAAGGCTGCTCGAGCGCTTCGATGATTCCCTCTGGCGGTCCTTCGCCTTGCTCCGGCACGAGCCGCACCGAACGCACCATCCAGCGCGGGCCAGGTTTGACGTTGATCGTGACCGTCACCGCACCGCTTTTCTCGTCCATCACCGGCGTGCTGCTCTCCACCGTCGCATTCGCGTATCCGCGACGATGCAATGTCTCGGTCAGATTCCCCACGCCGCGGCGGAGTCGCGCCGGCGAGTAGATGCGCTCAGCCTTCAGCAGCAGCGGGGCGGCTTGTCCGATGAAGAAACTGCGAGCCTCCTCCTCGCCCACTCCAGACAGACCTTCGAAGTTCACCTCGTTGAAATGAAACCTCTGCCCCTGCTCCACCACGAGCGTCACCGACGTCGCTTCAAACGGACGCGGAATGAGCTGCGTCAGCGTGCGATCCAGCACGTAGCTCTGCGGCTCGCCTTCGAGCGGCGTCACCTCTGCCGTAAGTCGTGGGCGGAGAAATCCATCGCCTTCCAACTCCGAGAGCAAAATCAGCGCGGCGTCCTCGATCTCCCACGCCTGCCAGCTGTCGGTCGGTTTCTTGCCGAGCAACAACTCGAGCGTGCGCTGTGCTCCGCGATTATCCCACCAACCGAGTCCCTTCACTTTCATCGGCGCCGCCGCAAGCGGCATCCACAGGGCGGCGCTCAACGAGGCCACCGAAGCAACGCGCAGGATTCGCTTAACGACGGTCACGCGTGCCTCCTTCCGTGTAAACACGCCACTTTACGCCCGCGTTGTAGTCGTCGAACTCGTCGTATTCGCCCAGCAACGACCAGCGATTATCGAGCCGGTATTCGATGCGATAAGTCTCACGCCCTTGCAGAGAGATTTGCTCACCGGTCTGGATCTCGAGCCGATCTTCGTCACCACCGACGCCAAGTCCTTGGATCAACTCCTGTCCCACATAGGTGCCGACGCGCGCGAGGCGCTGTTGTCCATTGGTGGTGAACGTATCCGACGCCGGCTTCTGCCCCGTCATCACCAGCAACAAGACCTCCGCGGAATCGAGCGCGGGCATCGAACTGAGGGCGACGTTGGGCGATTCGATCGAACCAGTCGCCTCCATCCGCAGGTCGTAACCGTAGCGGCGCGCCTGCGCGTTCAACTGCAGTTTCGGATGAAAGGGATCCGCCGCCTGCAATCGCACGGTGCCAAGCCGCACGTCAAACGTCGCAAACGGAAACAACACCTGCCCCTCGTCCACCGTGAGTTCGCCGATCGCGCGCGGTTCGCCGAGCGTGCCGGAAAGCTGAAAGCGCGCCGAGGCTTCGCCTTTGAACACCGCCGTGCGCACACGAATACGGCGATCGCTGCGCACACTGATATCGAGGGGCCAGTGATTGAACGGCGCCACGTCCACCGCGAAATACGGCGGTTGCCGCGTCACGCCACGCGGGCCGGTCGACACGAGATCGCCGAGGTCGGCGAGGATCAGGCAGTCTGTGATGTTCACGCCGCCGCTGAGTTGCACGCGCTCCTCGTCGGTCGTGCGCGCACGAAGATCGAAGTCCGCGCGCACGAGCAGCCCGGCGCGGCGCGCGAGCGGCACGCGCTCGCCTTTCAAATTCAAGTTCACCACCGGTGCGCCGTCGGACGGCAATGTGACCGTGCCATCGAGGCTGACCGGCTGGCCGCCGACGCGGCCCACGAACGACGCGATACGCACGGTGCGTTCGTCGAGTTCGATGCGCGCATTGACTTCCTGCACGACCCCAAACGTAGCGAGCGGACGCGTCGCTGCGTCACTGATCGTCAGCGCGCCCGATAGTTTTCCGCCGCGTTCAAGCTCGAGCGTGCCACTGAAGCGCCCTTGGGTGGCGATCAGCGATGGGAAGCGGCGCGCAAACGGCTCCATCTGTGCATCCGGAATTTCAATACGTCCGCTCGCTGTCCGCCAGACCGGCAGTTTCTGATCCTCCCACAGAGCGTCCCATGCCTCGCCGTTCATCGGCAGTTCTCCGGTCGCCCGGACTTCCTGACCGTCGACGGTGGCCTGCAGCGTGTGCAATCGCGCGCCAGCCCGGTCGAGCGTGAGTGCAACGATCGCGTTCTCCACCGTCGGCAGCGCACTCTGTTTCTCCGACGACTCGGGCGCGAGCCGTCGCACCCGGAGATCAACCGTGCCGCGTGGATTGCGTGGCGTGCCTGCGAGATCGATCTTCGCTGCCGCACCCGCGATTTCCACTCGCCAGATCGCACCGAGAGTCGCCCACAGCGGTGAGTCTGGTTCCGTCTCCATGCGAATCTCCAGTGGACGATCCGCATCGAGGCTCCACCCTTCGTCGCGACGCGCGCGCCACGCAAACGGCACCACACCCGACGCCTGGGTAAGCACGCGTTCCGCGTCGAGAATGCGCAACGACTCCACCTGCATTCCCTTTTCGTCGCCGCGCACGTCCAGCGCGACGCGCGCTGAGCGCGGTTCGAGCCCCACTTCGCCATCGGCCTTCAAATCGAACACGAGGCCCTGACCGCGCCACTCGCCCGCGAGCGTCAGATGCTCGATCCACCAAGAAGGCCCTCGCAACACCGCCCAGTCTTTCCAGTGGCTTCCGCGGAGATTGGTTCCAGTTGCCGCGAAACCACGCCGCTCTCCGTTCGTAACAGACAGCGACAGCTCGCTCGCGCCTTCCAGGCGAAGATTTTCAATCGTGAACGCGGGCGACCACTTCACCACGGCGTCCGACGCGAGATGCCAGATTTCGTCGGCACCGCGAAACTGATTCCATTTCTCCAAATGCAGCGCGCCGTCTGCCACGCGGCCCGCGGCTTCGATGCGCGACTCTCCCGATCGCGCGATCGCCTGCACGCGCGAGACTTCACGGCCCGCGCCACTCCAGCCTCCCTCGATCTGCATGGGTTTCAGCGACCCCGCCGCGAAATCCCGCATGCGCCACGTTCCCGCATGCCGGGGAGTCGACCACGGCCCGCTCGCCTCCGCCACAAAGTCCGCCGTGGTCCAGCTCACGTTTTCCGCGATGCGCTCACCAAGCCACGCGCGCGTCACCGCGCCGCTCGCCTGAGCCGCGACGATTTGCTTCTCGACAACATCCAAGGAGCCGCGCGCGGCGAACTCCGTGCCTTCGTCCAACTCCACGTCGGCCCGCGTCACTTCAAGCAACGGCCAGCGGAGATTTCCCGCAAAGTTCATTCGCCGCACCGCGACGTCGGCCGCGCGAAGATCCCTCGCCTCGAACGAAAACTCCTGCACGCCGGCGTTTACCTCGCGCGGCTGGAGCGACACGCGGCCAACGATCCGGCCCGCGCCTTCGATCCAGTTTTGCTTACCCAGATCAATATCCACATCGAGCGACGCCGTGGTCGACGCGACACCCGTTCGCCACGAAAACTCCACCGCCTCGCTCAACTGCGCCTGCGCGAACGGTGTCCGGGCCACGAGTTCCTCAACGCGCCAGTGCTGCGCGTCGCCGCGCGCGAACGCCCGCGCCTCGATCGGCGGCACGCCCGAACCCTCGCGCGGTTCGCCGTGCGCGTTCACGCGCACATCGAAATCCCGGCCATGCCACGCGACGTCCGCCCCGCCGCTCAAAGTAACGTAACGCTCACCCAATCCCACTTCGTCGGCCGCGATCTGCCACTGCTCGCTGCGCAATTCCGCCGCCGTCGGAATCCATCCGCTCTCAGGAAAGGTCGCCGAGAGCTGCACGGGAATTTTCCACAGCGTCGCCTCGCCCGAGATATCGCCGTCGAGCCACTGCGCTCGCGCGCGGGCACGTTCGTCATCCAGCGCCGTTTCCAACACGAGCGCGCCGTCTGCCGTTGTCGTGACCGTGCCGCTCGACGAGAAATCGCGCCAGCCAAGGCCGCGAAATTTCAGTGCTCCATCCTGCCACTCGGCGCCCGCGATCGTGAGCTTCGTGCCGGGCCAGGAAATTTCGCCGCGTTCCCCCACGCCGTGCGACAGCCAGTTCTGCAACTGCGGCACCACCCGACGTGCGAGAATTTCGTGCAGTCGCGGCATGCTCATCCTCGGACGCTTGGGATCCGGCGGCATATCCGCATCGCTCACGCTCACACGCCATCCTTCGACCCGTGCATCGGCTCCGCCCCTCAGCAGAATCAGCCACGGCGTGGTTGTTTCCACGCGGTCTAGCTCGACCCGCGTGCGGCCGCGCTCCCACGCGACATCCGTCAGTTCGAGCCGCGCGTAACCGATCCGTTGATACCTGCCGATCTCAGCGCCAAAGCGCTTCGCCACCGGCTCGAGCACGAGCCCGAGCCAGAACGGCGACAGGACCACCAGCAGCGCCAGCGCCGCGAGCCCGCCGACGAAGAGGAGAAGTCCCTTCCGCATGATTTTCGAGACCGGCATCACTCGCGCGGGTTGCCGCAAAATCTAGGCCGCCAACCCGCTCCTCACGAGCAGCGCGGTGAGCTCGGGCGCGCGCCCCATGAAGCGCTGGAAAAGCTCCGCCGGATCGTCGGAGTTGCCGCGACTCAACACGTGATCGACAAACGCCGCGCCGACCACCGGGTTGAAAATGCCTTCGCGTTTGAAACGCGTGAACGCGTCCGCATCGAGCACCTCCGCCCACTTGTAGGAGTAGTAGCCCGCCGCGTATCCGACCGGATCGGCAAACACGTGCGTGAAGCGATTCACGATCGTCGGCGACGGCGGTTCGGTCGGCACGAGACAATCGGCAATCAGCGACTTCACCCATGCTTCCATTTCCTTCGCCGCGGGAAACGCCGCCGTGTGCGTGTGCAGGCGCAGATCCATCGTCGCAAACGCGAGCTGCCGCATCGTGGCCGCCGCCGAGCGGAAATTGCGGGCCGCGATCATCTTGTTGAAAACATCATCCGGGATCGGCGCGCCGGTCTCGAAATGTCGTGCAAACAAATCGAGGCCCTCGCGCTCCCAGCACCAGTTTTCAAGAATCTGCGACGGCAGCTCGACGAAGTCCCACGCGACATTCACGCCGTTCATCGACTTGATCTCCACCTCGCCGAGCAGGTGATGCAGCAAGTGCCCGAACTCGTGAAAAATCGTCTGCACCTCGCGATGCGTGAGCAGCGCCGGACGATCCGCCGCGGGTGGCGTGAGATTGCCGCAGATGAGTCCGAGGTGCGGCAGACGCTTTCCATCCTCCAGCGGTCCGCCGGTGATCAGATAATTCATCCACGCACCACCGCGTTTGGACTCGCGCGGATACCAGTCCGCGTAAAACGAACCCACGTGGCGATCGCGCCCATCGTGCACGTCGTAGAAACGGACGTCGGGATGCCACGTCTCCACCTCGCCCGCTGGCCGCTCCGTGATGCGCAGTCGAAACACACGCGATGCGATCTCAAACAGACCCGCGATCACGCGATCCATCGGGAAATACGGACGCAGCACCTCCTCGTCGAAATCGTAGCGCGCCTGCCGCAACTTCTCCGACCAATACGCGAGTTCCCAAGGCGCGAGCCGCCCCACCGGCTGGCCCGTGCGCTCTGCCTTGAACTCCTCGAGTTCGCGACACTCGCGCGCAAACGCCGGCGCTGCGCGTCGCTGCAAATCGGCCAGAAACTCCAGCGCGTGCTGCCCGCTCTTCGCCATGCGTCGCTCGAGCACGAGATCGGCGAAATGCGGACGCCCGAGCAGCGCCGCTTTTTCTGCGCGCAACTCAAGGATGCGACGCACGAGCTCGCGATTATCGTGCGGCTCCCGCGCGCCGATCGCGACCGCCGCCTCCCACATCTGGCGCCGCAGGTTCCCGTCTTCCAAATAGGTCATGAACGGTTCCTGCGAGGGCATGTGCAGCGTGAACCGCCAGCCTTCCAGTCCTTTTGCCTCCGCGCTGCGACGCGCCGCCGCTTTCGCGTGCGCGGGCAGACCCGCGAGTCGCGACTCGTCGGTCACGACGAGCTGCCAAGCATTCGTCGCGTCGAGCACGTTTTCCGAATACTTCTGCGTGAGCTGCGCCAGCTCCGCCTGCAACGCTTCGAGCCGCGCGCGTTTGTCCTCGGGCAAATCGGCGCCCGCCTGACGAAAATCAGCGACGGTCTCGTTCACGAAGCGTTGGCGGATGCCCGCGAGTGCCTTCGCCGCCTCGGTTTCGGAAAACGCTTTCAACCGCTGCCACAGCGCGGCGTTGAGCGGGATGCGTGCGTAAAAAGTGGATACGTGCGGCAGCATCGCGTTGTGCGCCTCGCGCAGCGCCGGCGAATCGGCCACGGACTGAAGGTGGGCGACCTTGCCCCACGCGAGATTCAGCTCCTCCGTCGCGTGTTCGAGCGCGAGAAACGTGTTCTCGAATGTGAGACTGTTCAGATCGCGCGCCGCGATCTCGTCGATCGCCGCCTGAGCGTTCTGCAACGCCTGCTCAATCGCGGGTTTGATGTGATCGGCGGCGAGCTGTGACCACGGAATGTGAAAAGCGGGCAGAAGAAAGGGATTGGGCGACGTCATGCGGCGAAACCGCAACAGAACTTCTCCGCCCGCCCCGCGCAAGCCGCGACACGGTTCGCCTCACGTCGAGCCACTGTCCGGACCGGGTCGAGCCAGAGTGCGCACCGAGTCGAGCCAAGGTCCGCACCGGGTCGGCACAAGGTGCGGACACGGTCGGGACTCGACGCGGTTCGAGTCGGGACCGAGTGCGGCGCGACTCACCACGCGTAGGACACGCGACCAGAAATCTGGCGGCGCGGTGCGGGCACGGCGGGCACATCCTGAAAATCAGTGTCCCAAAGATTGTCGGCCTGCACCGAGACCTCGAGTCCGCGCATGGCACGCGGACGATACGCGAGTCCGATCGCGCTCGTGATCGCTTCGTCGCCGCCGATCGTGCGGAGGAAGTTTTCCTCCTGAATACGCGCGACGTTGTCGATGCGCAGCAGCCACTCGTCGGAGAGCCTCACGATGAGCGCGGCGGTGAAGCGATGACGCGCGTAGTTGAGCGCGTAGAAACTGGCGTCGACCGTTGCCGCGCCATAGTCGGCGCTTTTCGCGAGCGCGGTGTAGCCGAGCACGATTTCGGCGCGGCCGACGGCGCGACGCGCGACGAGCTCGAAACCGGTCGTGTCGATGTCCACGGCCGACGCCGTGCGCGCACGCGGAAGAGCAAACTGATACGTCCAGTCCACCAGATCATCGTCGCGACGGAAAAACACGGCCGCTTCGGTGGTCCAGTTTTCCAAGGCAAAACGCGCACCGAGTTCGACATTGTGACTCGTCGTGCGGCCGAGGCGCGAGTTGCCGCCGAAGAGTCCATCGGGCGCGGAATTGAGCGCGGTGTAGGTCGGTAGCTGCGTGGACTCGGCGTAACTCAGATACACGCGCTGCAACGACGCGGCGTGGCGTTCCCACGCAATCTCGGCGACCGGCGAAAGCGCAGATCCAGCGCGATTCGAGTCGTCGTAGGACGCGCCCGCTTTGGCGACGAGTCGCGCGCCGTCGCGCAGCGAAAAGGTTTTTTCGGGCACGACCGCGACCTTCGCCATCGTGCGCGAGCGATAGGTGTTGGGCTGCGAGAGGAGCGTCGTGGACCAAAGCTCGTCGGCGAGAATCTCACCGCGGACATTGAGCACGAACTCACCCAGACCGCGACGCGCCTCGATCGAGGCGCCCTCGACCGTGGTCTCGTGATTGGCGAGATAGGAGAACGCGGGGATGCGGTATTCGTCGCGATTGCGCCGATGGTAGGCGCCGAACTGCAGAAAATCGCCGGCACCGTAATCGATGCGGTGGTTGAGCGCGACGAGCAGCGTTTCGATGTCCTCAGTTTCTGGATACCCGAACGGCGTGTAGAGATTGGGCCAGCTGAAGAATTTTTCCTGCAGGCCGACGAAAAGATCCGTCTGCGAACGCTCGCCCTGGAGCTGCAAGCGGGCGTTGACGCGTTCGAGCTGGTGATCGCCGCCCGGCACGGAGCCGTCGGACTCGGAATACGCATAAGCGACATCGCCCGCGAGGCGATTGCCGCCTCCTGCACGTTCGCTGCGGAAACCCTGATAGATCTCTCCCTGCGCGAGCTGGTATTCGCCGAAGCCGACAGCGGCGAAGCCGGACGTGCGAATCGGTCGCCAGCCGTGCGCGATCGTGCCGACAGTGGCGTTCGTGCCGCCGATGGCGTTTTCGAAACCGGTGAGCACGTTGGGCGCGACAAGCATCGCCGGCGCAATCGGCAGTTCGGCGAAATAATGTCCCGTCTGCGGATCGAAGAGCGTAAGCCCGCCGACCTTGAAGCCGGAGTTTTCAAAAATGCCGCCGCGGATCGTGATGTCCGCCTGCCCTTCGGCGAAATTGCGCGAGTGAATGTCCACGCGTGGCTCGAAGCGCAACGCCGAGACCGGCATCGCGAACGTCGCGACCGGATTCTGGTTCGCGACGCGGGGGGAATACACCGTGAGCTCGGGGAGCGTGAGGTCGAGGTCCTCGGCGCGCAGGAGCGCGGCGGATGCGACGCAGAGAGGAAGAAGCAGGCGGATCGCCTTCATCGCCATATCGCAGCCGCGCGGCGGGACGAAAACAAGCGATAAGTTAAGTGGCTTTACAAATCAGGCTAACAAGCGGGGCAAAAAGAAACCCGGCCAGATAAGGCCGGGTCGTCTCAAAGCGAGTGGAACGAGGCGGAGCTTACTCTTCGCCGTCCTGGCCGATGGCTTCGACCGGGCAGCCTTCGAGGGCTTCCATGCACTGCGCAATCTCTTCTTCCGTCGCGGGCTGCTTCTGCACGTAGGAGTAACCGCCCTCGTCGTGGCGGGTGAAAAAAGCCGGGGCCGTCTCGCGGCACAGATCGCAGTCGATGCACTGCTGATCAACATAGAATTTACCGGCGACGTTCTGCTCCCACTTGTCTGCTTTGTTGGCCATAGGTGGCGCGAACAAAGAGTAATTCAAACCCCTGTCAAGCGGTCAGCCGGTCGTCGCCATCGCGTAGATTTTGACCTGATTCTACCTATAAATTTTGGGGTGGCGGCTTGTGTTTGCCGGAGCCGCCTCCTACGTTCCGCCTCCGATGCTGTCCGACCGCTCCTACATGCGTGACGATTACCCCCGTCAGGGCACGAGCGCGCTTACATGGCTGATCTCCGGGATCGTGGCGATGTTCGTGCTGCAGTTCGTGTTTCTGCGGTGGTTCCACTTCGAGTTGGAGAACCTGTTGGCGCTTTCGGTGCCCAACATTCTCAGCGGCAAGGTTTGGGTGGTGCTCAGTTACGGCCTGTTGCACAGCACGGGCAATTTACTGCATATCATCGTCAATTTGCTGGGCCTCTATTTCCTCGGGCGGGTGCTCGAGCCGATCATGGGGTCGAAGCGCTTCGTCGGCTTTTTCGCGTCGGCCGTGCTGGCGGGCGCGCTTTTGTGGCTCGGCACGCATTGGCAGAACGGCCATGGCGTGGCGATCGGCGCCTCGGCAGGCGTGATCGGTTTGCTGGTGGTGTTCGCGTGTTTGAACCCGAACCAGCCGATGACGTTTCTGCTGTTCTTCATTCTGCCCGTCACGCTGAAGCCCAAATACGTCGCGCTCGCGCTGCTCGCGATCGAGCTGATCGGCTTCGCGTTCTACGAAATCATGGGCGCGGTCTCGCCGTTCAGCGGCTCGGTGGCGCACTCGGCGCACCTCGGCGGCATGGCGGCCGGCTGGCTGTATTTTCGCTACGTGCACTCCGGCGCGTGGCGCTTCCCCACTTCGCGCTCCGATGTTGAGCTCCCGGGCTGGCTGCAAAAACGTCAGAAGAAGACGACGCCCGAAACGCCTTACCAGGTCGATGTGCCGAAGCGCGAAGACCTTCGCGCCGAGGTCGACCGTATTCTCGACAAGATCAACAGCCACGGTTTCGGTTCGCTGACCCCGGAAGAGAAACGCCTCCTCGATGAGGCGCGGGATCTGCTCAGCCGTCGCTGATGCATCGCGAGCGATCCCTCGGGCGGACCACTGGTCCTGCGTTGGCGCCGTTGCGCCATGCCCGAGTTGAATTCGTCAGAGTTTGAGAAACATTTCCCTGCACGCCTTCTCTTATTTCCCCGTTTCACCATGAAGCGTCTCCCCTTCCTCCGGCCCCTCGCGTTTGTTCTGGCAGGTTTTGTGGCTGCCTCGAGTGCCTTCGCCCGCTCCGATCGCAAGTTCACGACCTCGCCCACGCTCGCCACAGAGGCCCGCACGCTCGTCAATCTCCTCGAGCAGGCGCACTACAATCGCGACGCCGTCCGCAGCACCGATTTTGTCGAAGTCATCCCCAACTACATGGGTGACCTCGACGGCCAGCGGCTCTTCTTCCTCGCGAGCGACAAAAAGGCGTTCACGAATCTCTACGGGAAAAACATCTACTGGAACGTCTCCGCGCTCGGTAACATCGACCCGGCTTACGAGATCTTTTCCACCTACGAGACGCGCGCTCAGTCGCGCATCAACTGGATCTTCACCGAGCTCGAGAAGGACATCGATCTCACCTCCAACGAGACGTATCGCCCCGATCGCTCCAAGGCCGAGTGGCCGGCCAACGCCACCGAAGCCGACGCTCTCTGGCGGGCCCGCCTCAAGTTCGAACTCATCGCCGAGTTGATGAACAAGAAGACCATCGACGAGGCCAAGGAGGCCGTGCGCAAGCGCTACGAGCGGATGCTCAAGAACCTCGGCGAAATCGAAGGCAGCGACCTCGCGGAAACCTATCTTTCGAACATCGCGCGACTCTACGATCCCCACTCCACCTACTTCTCCGCGAGCACCTACGAGGACTTCGGTATCTCAATGAAGCTCCAGCTCGTGGGCATCGGCGCACTGCTGGGCATCGAGGAAGATTACTGCGTGGTGAAAGAGATTGTCCCCGGCGGCCCGGCCGACCTCGACAAGCAACTTCGCCCCAACGACAAGATCATTTCCGTCGGCCAGCCCGACAAGGAGCCGGTCGAAGTGATCGGCATGAAGCTGCGCAAAGTCGTCGAGATGATCCGCGGCCCCAAGGGCTCACAGGTTCGACTGCTCGTTCAGCCCGCCGACGCGACCGACGCGTCCACGCGCAAGGAGATCGTGCTCACCCGCGATGTCGTAAAGCTCAACTCCGCCCGCGCGCACGCCGGCCTCTTCGAAGTTCCCGGCCCCAACGGCGACATCATTCCTCTCGGTGTCATTACGCTCCCGACTTTCTACGGCCCCGCCGAAAATCCCGACGATCCCGACGCCGAAAAGACCAGCGCCACGCAGGACGTCGCGCGCCTCATCGAACAGCTCAAGGAAGCCGGCATGCGCGGCCTCGTGCTCGATCTCCGTCGCAACGGCGGCGGTTTCCTCTCCGAAGCGATCGATCTGGCGGGCCTCTTCATCAATCGCGGCCCGGTTGTGCAGGTCAAAAACTACGCCGGCGAAGTTCACGTTGACAGCGACATGAACGAGGGCGTCGCCTACGACGGCCCGCTCGCCGTTCTCGTCGATCGTTTCAGCGCCTCCGCGTCCGAGATCGTTGCCGGCGCACTGCAAAACTACGGCCGCGCCATCGTCATCGGCGACTCCTCCACTCACGGCAAAGGCAGCGTCCAGACCGTGCTGGAGATGAAGAATATCGTGCAACAGCTCGCCCGCTCGTCGGCCAAAACCGGCGCGACGAAACTCACGGTGCAAAAGTATTACCTGCCCAACGGCTCCTCCACACAGCTACGCGGCGTGATTCCGGACATCGTGCTTCCCTCGATCGATGAATTCCTGCCGATCGGCGAAGCCAGCCTTCCTCACGCGCTGGTGTGGGATGAGATTCCCACCAGCCGCTTCGAAGGCAGTCCGCTGCAGAAGAACGTGCTCGAAAAACTCCGTTCGGCTAGCGCCGCGCGCCAGGAGTCGCTTGATGAATTCGTTTACCTGCGTCGCAACGTCGACTGGTTCAAAACGCGTCAGGACCAAAAACTTGTCTCGCTCAATCTCAGCGCGCGCCAGCAGCAGAAGGAAGAGGACGAACTCTTCCGCAAGGAGATGAAGGCCGAGCGCGAGCGCCTCGCTCAAACCGATTTCCCCTATCGCGAGTTCCGCCTCGGTCCGCCGCCTCCGCCGCGTATCGTCGCGAAGGACGCGGATGAGGAGGCGGACAGCGACGATCCAACCTCGCTGAGCACCGACGAGGACGAAAACCGCGCCTACGCGAAGTCTGACGTCCATCTCCGCGAGACGCTGCGCGTCCTGCAGGATGCCGTCACGATCGCCGAGGACCGCTCCTACTGGGCCAGCAATCGCGCGCCGCTCACCGCGTGGCTCGACCGGAAGAGTTAAGCGTTCCTCCCGTATCCGACTTTTCACTACAAGCCGCGATCTCCGGATCGCGGCTTTTTCGTGCTCAACGCCACGCGATCACGAAACGATCGCGTTCCGTGAGATCCTGTTGCGATTCTACCCGCGTGAAACCGAGTTCCTCCGCCAGCGCGCGGAGCGCCGCATGTTGGGCGATACCGGTTTCCACCGCCAGCACGCCGCCCGAAGTCAGGCGCGTCACCGCGCCGGTGAAAATTGTCCGCAGATCGTCGAGCCCATCGGCGCCACCGCTCGTCAAAGCCGACACGGGTTCGAACTCGCGCACTTCGGGCGCGGTTTCGGCCGTTTCCTCCGCCGTCAGATACGGTGGATTTGAGACGATCAGATCGTATCTGTCCTCGGCGGGAATGGCGGAAAACCAGTCGGATTCCAGCCAACGCACACGCTCGCTGAGCCCGCAGCGTTCGCCGTTCTCTTTCGCGAGCGCCAGCGCTTGTTCACTGCGATCGACTGCCGTCACCCGCGCGTCAGCAAACTGCTGCGCCAGCGCCAGCGCGATCGCTCCCGTGCCGGTGCCGAGATCGAGAATCGTCACCGGCAACGTGGCGCACGCAGCGATCACGCGCTCGACGAGCAGCTCCGTCTCCGGACGCGGGATCAGCGCGCGTCGATCCACCTTCAGCTTCAATCCGCAGAAATCCGTTTCGCCGAGAACGTATTGCAGCGGCTCGCGTTGCGCGCGTCGTCGCACGAGCGGGCGAATTTTCTCCAGCTCCGGTTCCGTGAGCAGTCGCTCGAACTGGAGATAAAGCTCCATCCGCTTCAAACCGAGCGCGTGACCGACGATCAACTCGGAATTGAGCCGCGCGCTCTCGATGTTCTTCGCCGCGAAGAAATCGGTGGTCTTTTTAATGATCTCGAGGAGCGACAGCATCTCAATCGTCGGTGCTCACGCGCGTCGGCACGTAGGTCTGACCGGTGAGCGCCGCGAGCTTCTCCTCGTAGTCCGCTTTCTGCAACGCCTCGATCACTTCGTCGATGCCGCCCTCCATCACCTGCGGCAGACTGTAGAGCGTGAGTCCGATGCGGTGATCCGTGAGCCGGTTCTGCGGAAAGTTATACGTGCGGATGCGTTCGCTGCGATCGCCCGAGCCGATCTGGCTTTTGCGCGCCGCAGCATATTTCGCGCGCTCTTCCTCCTCGCGACGCTGCAGCAGTCGCGAGCGCAGGACGGTCATCGCTTTCGCTTTGTTTTTGATCTGCGAACGTTCGTCGGCGCAGGTCACGATCATGCCGGTCGGCTTGTGCACGATCTGCACCGCGGAGTCGGTGGTATTGACGCCCTGCCCGCCCGGTCCGCTCGCACGCGTGACCGTGATTTCGAGCTCCTGCGGATCGATCTGCACATCGACTTCCTCCGCCTCGGGCAACACCGCCACCGTCACGGTCGAGGTGTGGATGCGGCCGTTTGCTTCCGTCACGGGCACGCGCTGCACGCGATGCACACCACTCTCGAATTTGAGCTGTTTGTAGACATCGGAGCCCGTGATGAGGAAAATGACTTCCTTGAATCCGCCGCGCTCTGACGTGCTGCTGCTCATCGGCTGGATCGACCAACCGCGTCCATCCGCGTAGCGCGAATACATCCGGAAAAGCTCCGCGGCGAACAGGCTCGCTTCGTCACCGCCCGTGCCCGCGCGAATCTCCATCACCGTGTTGCGCGAGTCCGTCGGGTCCGGCGGGATCATCGCGAGCAACACCGTTTCGCGCAGCGTCGCGCGGCGCGCTTCCAAGTCCGGCAACTCCGCCGCCGCGAGTTCGCGCAAATCCGGATCGGCATTCGGGTCGCGGCCAAGCGCGTGCGCCTCCTCGATCTCGCGCTCGAGTTTCAGATACTCGCGATGATCGTTGACGAGTTGCTGCAGCTTCTGCTGCTCACGCGAAATCTCCGCCGCCTTCCGCGGATTCGAGTAGAACGAAGGCTCCGCCATCTGCGCATCGAGTTCGTCGAGGCGACGTTGAAACGGAGCAATGTCGGGAAGTTCTTCCATGCAGTGGAAACGAGAGCGGAGGGTTTGCGGTTGCGCGCCTGAACAACGGCGGCTTGGCTCGCAGCAACCGACACGCGAGGCCCTGCGGCCTAGCGGTGCTGATCATCAATGGCTACCACGCTCTTCACTCAGAACACCATCGCCTGCATCTGGGACTTCGACAAGACCTTAATCCCGGATTACATGCAGACGCCGCTCTTCCGGCGTTACGGCATCGACGAGGCCACGTTCTGGCAGGAAACCAACAAACTCGCCGAGCGCTATCGCGAGCGCGGTTATCACCTCTCGCCCGAGATCGCGTATCTCAACCATTTGCTGACCTACGTGCTCGCCGGTCCGTTGAAGGGACTGAACAACCGCATCCTCCAGGAGTGCGGCGCGGACATTAAGTTCTACAAAGGTCTGCCCGAGTTTTTCGACCTCGCCAAAACCTACGTGCGCGAGCGCCCCGAATACGTGAAGCACGACATCAAGCTCGAGCACTACGTCGTCAGCACCGGCATTGCACCGATGGTGCGCGGCAGCGCGATTTCGAAATACCTCGACGGCATCTGGGCCTGCGAGTTTGTCGAGAATCCGCTCCAGCCCGGCTTCCTTCGCCAGAAAGAACTGCCCATCGAAGCCGTCGCCGAGATCGCTCAGATCGGCATGGTGATCGACAACACCACGAAGACCCGCGCCATCTTCGAAATCAACAAGGGCACCAACAAGAATCCCGCCATCGACGTGAACTCGAAGATGGCCGCCGAGGACCGCCGCATTCCGTTTCAAAACATGATCTACATCGCCGACGGCCCGAGCGATGTGCCGAGTTTCTCCGTCGTGAAAAGCAACGGCGGCAAAGCCTACGCGGTTTACAATCCCGAGAAACCCGAGGAGTTCGCGCAAAACGATCGCCTGCGCCAGAGCGGCCGCATCGACCACTACGGCCCCGCGGATTACACGCCGGGCAGCAGCACCGCGCAGTGGCTGCGCCTCCACATTCACCAGATTTGCGAACGCATCGTCGCCGACCGCGAGACCGCGGTCATGACGAAAGCCGCGAAACCGCCGCGTCACCTCAATCCTACTCCGGAAGAGGAAGCCGCGCGCCGCGCCGCCAAGCAGCCGAAGCAAGCGAGCTTCCTGGAATAACGCGCTCCGCACTCGGTCCCGACCCGATCCGCGCACGCGCTCGACCTGGTCCGCACCTCCGGTCGACCGTGTCCGAACATCGGTGTAACCATGTGCGGACATTGTCGCGACCGTGCACGGACCTTGTCTCAACCATGTGCGCACCTGCGTGCAACCATGTCCGCACCATGTCGCAACCATGGCTGCACCTTTGTTCGACCCTGTCCGCATTTGGTCGCGACTTGGTCGCGAACTCCGTCGCGAGAACCTTTTCTCCGTTTGTCATTCTGAGTGTAGCGAAGAATCCAGTTGGATTGTCGCTGCATCAAACCGCGGCGAAGCGCGAAGTGGATTCTTCGCTGCGCTCAGAATGACATGCCGCCCCGCGAACACGCGCGCCACTACGGCGCCGCGGCGAGTTGAGTGGCGCTGAAATCCTGCGCCAGATTCGTGACGCGCCGCGCGTAGTCATGCGCGCGACGTGGTGCGCGCCCCTTGACGAGCGCCGTCACGCCGGCGTTCCACGCCACGGCGATGTTGTAGGTCGTCACGGGCAGGCCATGGCGGCGCAGTTCGCGACGCAGCCATTCGTAGTGACGAATCGCAACTTGATCGGAGACGGGACGCTCCAGCGCGCGGATAAACGGTTCGCGCGAGTGCATCTTCCACGTCGCTTCGCGAAATTGATACGCACCGAGTTCTCCGTAGCGGCCCGGGCGCGTGGAGTTAAACGGATTCTCCACGCAGTGGATCGCTTCGAGCGTTTCGTAGCGCCCGTAATCGGCGGCAGCCGCCTCGCCAAACCCGAGGACTCCCACGATACCTACGAGCGCCCAGCGCGCGCCCCAACGACCGACCGGAATCCTGGTTTTCATGCGGCACGGCAGGACCGTCCGGCCGCGCCGGGGTTCTATGTGTCAGGCGAATATTCCCACGCGCTCCGGGGAAACCCGACAGGCGAAAGGTTTGCGCCGATTTTTGCCGGTTTCTCTCCCGTCCAACAACTTACAAAACACGCGAAAACACCGGACTGTCGCTAGATCCCACCAGCGCAACGCGATAGCCATGCGCAGTGTCGACCCACGTCGCGCAGCAGCGTTCACCCGTCATTGTGGTGGCGACGCGCGCGTCAGGCGCGAGGTTTTCGCCGGGCTCGATGCGCGTCGCGTAAAGGTGCAACCAGCGGCCTTCGTGCTGGAAGCAAATCTCGAACACGTCGCGACCGGCGACATCAATCACTCGGCAGCCTTCCAACGCTTGCAGCTGGGCGAGATTCGCCGGCAACGGAAGCCCCGCGCGCCCTCCACCCTCGTCGAGCCAGCGCTCGAATTGATTCTGCACGCTGTCGGCGTGCGAATGCACCCAGCCACGCGAGGAATCCGCGAGTGCGAACTTCGCGAGATCGGTCGGCTCGGCCGCATTGGCGGTCGCGCTCCAACGCGACACGGAAATCCCCACGGCCAGCGCCGCGGCGGCAGCGAGCGTGGCGCGCAGGAAACGCGTCTTGCGCCGCGTCGCACTCGCGCGGCCTCCGGCGAGAATCGCTTCGCGCAAACCCGCAGGCGGCTCAATGGTCGCGAGTTTCGCCGCGATTTCGCGATCGTGGGCGCACGACCGCTCGAACCACGCGGCAAGCGCAGGATCGCGCTCCGCTGCGCGCAGCGCCTCGGCAAACAGAGGATCCGCGGCGTGGCGCTCGTCGCGGCGGCCGCTGCTGAGAATGAATTTCGCCTGTTCGGGGTTCATGTGGACGCTCCTCCCGCCGCTTTCGGAAACGGCACGATTTTTTGCGATGCACCGGCCTCGGCTCGCGCGAGCGCGGTGCGTAGTTGCGCTTTACCGCGGGACAACCGCGACATGACCGTGCCAATTGGCACCTCGAGCATGTCCGCGATTTCCCGATACGAAAGATCCTCGAGATAGAACAACGTGAGCGGCGCGCGAAAGACCTCGTCGACCTCCTGCAACGCATCCACGACCGCCACCGCATCGAGCCGCCGCACGCGGTCCACATCTTCGGCCGCGACCTCGTTCTCGCCCGGCGGGAGGTCCTCGATCGAGGTCGAGCGCGCATCGCGGCGGCGACCGCGGAGAAACTCGCGATAGAGCGTGGTGAAGAGCCAGGCCTTCGCTTTCGCGTTTTCGCGCAGCCCGTGGCCTTTCGTCGCCCAGATGAAAAACGTCTGCTGCACGAGATCGCCGGCATCGGCGGCATTGCGGGCGAGCGACAGCGCAAAACGGTAGAGCGCGGCGTAGTGCGCATCGACCAATTGCGTGAAAGGCTCGGAACTCATGCTGGTTTTTCGAGGGAAGACCCGCATGGTTTATTCCCCTTTTCTTTTGGATCCGCAATCCATGCTTCGCCTGCACCTCCCGCCGAATCTGACCGCTGCCGCCGCCCGCGATGCCATCCCGGTGAAGCTGGACCTCGACCTGACCGCGGAGCCCGCGCCCGCGCTTTTCCCGGCGCTCGCCCTCCTCCAGCGCTGGTGCGGCACGGCGACGCCGCCGAAATTCCTCCAACTTTCCCGTGCGCAGTTGCGCGAACTCGCGACGGCGCTCGGCTCGCAGCCGGTGTTCGTGGAAAACGGCCAGACAGTCGCTTTTCGCCACGCGGACATCGTGGCTGCACCCGCAGCGGCAACCTCATCTCCCGCGACTCGCAGCGCGTCACCGCGCGCCGCGCGGCGCATGGATAGCGATCTCACGCCGATGACGGTCGACGGCTCGGAACATTTTCTCGCGATCACACTGCCCTCGCGTGAAGCGCCGTTTCATTCCGCGGTCGTCGAGTTGCTCAAAACGAGCGGCTTCGTGCTCGAAACCTCCAATCGCAAGTGGTGGCTGCGCGATCGCCACAAAGTGCTGAACTTTCTCGGCGAACACCTCTCGCGCCTGCGCGACGTGTGGCTCGCGGAGTTCACGCCCAATTTCGAGAAAAACACCGCGAAACTGGCGACGACTTCGATCGCGGCGGAGGTCGTCGAGCAATCGGGCGAGTTTCAACTCACGCTCGGCGTGCGCGCCGGCAGCGCGAGCGAGGAAGCGATTCGCACCGCGGTGACATCGAATCGCGGTTACGTGGAGAGCGACGGCAAAATCTTTCTCCTCGATCGCGCCAAGCTCCAGCAATTGCAGGCCGCGCAGCAGGCGCTCGCCGGTTCGCTCACGGCCGGCCCGGCCACGCGACGCACGCATCGGATTTCGCGGGCGCGACTCGCCGAGGCGGAGGAAATTCTCGAAACACTCGCGCCCGGCTTTCAGCCGCCGGAGGCGTGGCGGCGTCGCACCGAAGCGTTGCGGCAAACGTCCCGACTCGCTCCCGCTCCCGTGCCCGAGCCGATGCAGAAACTGTTGCGGAGTTATCAGCGGCTCGGCGCCGCCTGGCTCTGGCATCTCCACCGGCAGGAGCTCGGCGGCATCCTCGCCGACGAAATGGGCCTCGGCAAAACGCTTCAGGCCATCGCCCTGCTCTCCGCGGTTCATCGCGAGAACCGCGCCGGCACGAGCCTCGTGGTGTGTCCTGCAAGCTTGCTCGAAAACTGGCGCCGCGAGCTCGCACGTTTTGCACCGGATCTGCGCGTGTTTGTGCACCACGGCGCACGACGCCTCACTGCGCGGTCCCAATTTTCTGAATACGATGTCGTGCTCACGTCCTACGGCACGCTCACGCGCGATTGGGAATTGTTTTCCGGAGCCGAGTTCGCCGTCGCGATCGCGGATGAAGCCCAGCACATCAAAAACCGCCGTTCGCAAAACGCCGCGTCGCTACGCTCGATGCGCGCACGCAGCCGTTTCCTGCTCACGGGCACGCCCGTGGAAAATTCGCTGCAGGATCTCCGTTCGCTCTTCGAGTTTCTGCTCCCGGGTTACATCGGAAAAGTTCCTCCCGGGCTCCGCACCGACGAACGCCAGTGGCACGACGACCGGCTTCGCGCGAAGGTCGCGCCCTACATCCTGCGTCGCACGAAACGCGCGGTCGCGCCCGAGCTGCCGGAAAAACTCGAGCAGGTCATGTGGTGCGAGCTCGGCGACGAACAGGCGGCGCTCTACCGCGAAACGCAGCAGCGCACCGAGCGCGAGTTGTTCGATCTCGGCGCGTCGGGCGCAAGCGAGGCGCAACTCCGTTTCGCGGCGCTCACACAGTTGCTGCGTCTGCGTCAGATCTGCTGCGATCCGCGGCTCGTGTTGAAAGGGTCTGGCGCAAACGCGAAGATTCCGTCGGCGAAACTGGAGGCGTTTCGCGAGTTGTTGGCCGAAGCGGTCGACGATGGGCACCGCGTGCTGGTTTTCTCGCAGTTCACTGCGTTGCTCGGGCTGCTCCGTGCCGAACTTCAGGCCGAAGAGATCGCGCATTGCTATCTCGATGGCTCCATGGCGCCGCGCGCGCGACAGGCGGAGGTCGATCGTTTTCAGGCGAGTCCCGAAATCGGCGTGTTCCTGATTTCACTCAAAGCCGGCGGCACCGGCCTCAATCTCACCGGAGCCGACACCGTGGTGCATTTCGATCCGTGGTGGAATCCCGCGGCCGAGGCACAGGCGACCGATCGCGCGCACCGCATCGGCCAGACCCGCGTGGTCACCTCCTACAAGCTCATCGCGAGCAACACCGTCGAAGAGAAGGTGCTCGCATTGCAGGACGAAAAACGAGCCCTGCTCGCCGATGTGTTTGAAGCCAGCGATGCTTCCGCGGCGAAACTCAGTCTTGCGGATCTGCGCACGCTCCTCAGTTGAGAAGCTGCACATCGCTCGCGGAATCCGCCTTCTCCCCGCGCAAAAACGTGTCCCCTAAATGTCCCCTGTTGTCCCCAATCGTCCCCTGATATAATTCAAAACTTTTCCCCCGCGATGCTCGTCTAGTTGGCCAAGCGGCCTACTCTGCCGGCCGCGATCTCTTCATTCCCTCGCTGCACCCCTTTATGAGTCATTCCCGTTTGTCGCGTCGCGACTTCTTGAAATCCGCTTCCTTGCTTTCCGCCGCGTTTGCCTGCCCGCAGATTATTCGGGCCCAATCCGGCGAAGCGCCGAGCAACCGGCTTAATGTCGCCATCATCGGCACCGGATTGATTGCAGGCAGCCACTACCATGCGCTCATCGGCCGTGACGATTGCCGTATCGTGGCCGTGTGCGACGTCGCGCTGCCCAAGGCTCGCGCAATGAAGGAGCGTATCGAGCGCGCCTATGGCGATCAGGCTGCCACCGGTCGTTATCGCGGCGTGGAGGTTTACCAATACCACGAGCAACTGCTGGCGCGTCCCGACATCGATGTCGTGTTCGTCTGCACGCCCGACCACTGGCACGTGCCGCTCTCGCACGCGGCGATGATCGCGGGCAAGGACGTTTACTGCGAAAAGCCGCTCAGCCTCACGGTCGCCGAAGGCCGCGCTCTCGTGAACACCGCGCGCCGCCACGGCCGCATCTTGCAAACCGGCACGCAACAGCGCTCCGAGCGTGCGTTCCGTCGCGCCGCGGAAATCGTGCGCAACGGCCTTATCGGCGACATCAAGGTCGTCCGCACCAAGCTCGGAAACTTCCCCCCTGCGCCCGATCTCGCTGAGCAACCGATTCCGGCTGAGTTCGATTACGATCGCTGGCTCGGCCCCACGCCGTGGCGTCCCTATCACGAACAGCGCGTGCTCGGCGATTACGGCGCCGGCTGGCGCCGCTTCACGGAATACGGCGGCCGCAAGAATGGCGACTGGGGTGCGCACCACTTCGACATCATTCAGTGGGCGCTCGGCATGGATCAGAGCGGTCCGGTCGAGTTCATCCCGAAGGGCTACGAAGGCACCGAGTTCCAGACTCACGTTTACGCCAATGGCGTGCGCGTCGAACGCGTCGGCGACGATCTCAAGGCGATGATCGAGTTCACCGGCACGAAGGGCAAAGTCTGGGTCTCGCGCGACGACTACCTCGAGACCGATCCGCCGGAACTCGCCACGCGTCCGGTCCGCGCCGACGAGATTCACCTCTACGTCAGCGACAATCACCACACGGACTTCTTCAACTGCGTGCGCACGCGCCAGCATCCGATCGCAGATGTCGAAATTGGCCACCGCAGCGCCACCGTGGGTCACCTCAACAACATCGCCGCCGCGGTCGGCCGTCCGATCCGCTGGGATCCCTCGACAGAAACGATCGTGGGCGACGCCGTCGCTTCCACGATGCTCGATCGTCCCCGTCGCGCGCCCTACGGCCTGCTCTAAACCAGCTCTCTGACATCCCCATGTCCTCGCATTTTTCGCGTTCTTCTCTTTCCACCGCCGCGCTTGCGGCCCTGTTCGCGCTCGTCGGCTGCCAGTCGCCTTCGACGGACACGACCACCGTGCAGCCGATCTCACCGGAGCTGCGCGCCCTCGCCCACGACGGCACCAAAGAGCCTCTCAAGGCGCTCGAGCGAGAAATCGCCGCCGCCGGCAACGACGCCACCGCGCTCGCCGCCCTCGGTCGCACGCTCGTCGCCGCGCTCAGCGATCCGCAAACCTCTTCCGCCGCGCGCCAGTATATCGCCGAGCAAATCGGCAAGCTGCCCGTGTCGGCCGTGCTCACCGCCGACAGCACTCCGGTGTTTCGCGCGATGCTGCTCGATGATGCGCAGGTCAACCTCGCGCGTCTCGCGCTCGACCGCCAGCCGGGCGCCAGCATCGACAAGCTCCTGCTCGAAGCGCTTGACGACGCGCGCACCGAGGCGACGCGCGTCGCGCTCGTCCAGTCTCTCGGCCAGCGTCAGGTCACCGACGCGGTTACGCCGCTCGCGCGTTTGAGCCGGGACCAAAATCCCGCCGTCGCCGCGGCCGCCGTGAAGGCGCTCTCATTGATCAGCACCCAGAACAGCCTGCGCGCGCTCCAGAATCTTCCCGATACGCAACCGCACGTGCTCGCCGGCCGCATCGCGGTCGCCGGTCACGTGGGCGGCGCCGAGGGTATCCGCGCTCTTCGCGCGATTCACGAAAAGTCCTCGATCGACGCGGTGACGCGCGCGGTCGCTCTGCGTGAGCTGCTCTTCGCGGAGCCCGCGCTCGCTTCCGAGCGCCTCGCTCGCGCTCTCAAGTCCGCCAGCCCCGCCGAACGCGCGGTGCTCGTGGAGTCGATTGTCGCGGTGCCCGATTCATCCATCGTTCCCGCGATCGGTGCCGCGCTGCCGAGCTTCCCCGTCGACACGCAGGCCGCCGTGCTCGAAGCGCTCGGTCGCCGCGGCGAGGCCACAGCCGTGCCGTTTGTCGCCGAGGCGACGAGCCATGCCGATCCGAACGTGCGCGCCGCTGCGTTGACCGCACTGGGCTACCTGCCCGGCAATCCCGACACGGCAATGTTGCTGGCTCGATTGATCGCGCGCGGCGAGTCCGCCGACGCCAAGGTCGCTCGCAGCAGTCTTGCCCGGCTCTCGGGCCCGGGCGTTGCCGACGTCGTCATCAATCAGGCCACGCGCGGCGAGACTTCTCTCCGTGTGGTGTTCATTGAACAACTCGCGTCGCGTTACACGACCGAAGCCGTGCCGCTTCTCCTCGGCTTCCGCCAGGATCCGAGTGTGGCCGTGCGCATTGCTGCGCTCAACGCGCTTGCCGATCTCGCGCCCGGTTCCGAGCAGGCCACCCTGCTCGATTGGACGCTCGCTGCCGAAGATACCAACGAACAGGCCCGCGCGCTCCGCGCGTTGGCCAATGTCTCGCTCCGCATCGCCGATCCTGCTGCTCGCGCCCAACGCGTCGCGGCCGCCATCGAGCAGGCGGAGCCCGCCGTCGCTCTGCGCATGCTGCCCGTGCTCGGCCGTATCGGTGGCACGCAGGCCGCCGAAAGCGCCTCGCGCCTCGCGCTGCGCGACCAAGCCAATCTCGCCTCTGCCGCGGTCACGACGCTGTCCCGCTGGACCGATCCGAGCGCGCTCGTATCACTCGTGAGCGTCGCCGAGCGTTCGTCTTCCGACAGCATCCGCGCCGCGGCCTGGCAGAGCGCTACGCGCCTGCTTGAACGTTTCCGCTCGATCCCGTCGAACGAGTTGACCACGGCGATCAGCCGCTTGCTCAACGCCTCCGACGATATCGCCGGCCGCCGCCGTCTCGTTTATCTGCTCGGTCGCGCGAACGACGAGGAGGCTCTCTCGCTCGCGACGCGTTTGCAGTCCGACGAAAATCTGCGCGCCGACGCCACCGATGCCGCGCTCGCCATCCGCGCCAACCGTGCGGGTAAGCCGGTCGTGCGCACGTCGACAGGCGCCTGGGCGCTGAAGAATCTCATGGACGGTGCGCTCGATACCCACTGGACCACCAGCGCCTCGGCAGGCCACTGGATCGAGCTGGATTTCCATCTCTCCCGTCCCATCCGCCAAGTCGTGCTCGATGGCGGCAATCGCCCCGACAACATCCCGGCGCATGTGGAAATCTACGTCACCGACGACCTCGCCAATCCTGGTCCGGTGCGCGCCTCCGGCAACGGCCAGCGTTCCCGCACCGTCATCGATCTCCCGCGCGACACGCACGGCCGTTATCTCATCATCCGCCACACGGAAACCCGCGAGGACGGCTGGTGGTCGGTCGCCGAGCTGTTGATCGATTGAGCGGACGCGACTTGCGCGTCCACGTTAGCCACGCTTCCCCGAACCGGAGAGTCGCTTATGTTCATTACATTCGGCTCTCTGGTCTCGACGCATTCTGCGCGTTGACTTCACTGAATAACTCGCCCCGGCGATCTCGCCGCCCCCGTTAAATTTCCCCTGCGACTTCACCTATCATGAGCGATCAATCCAACTCTGCCCCCGCCTGCCGTTGTGACTACACGATGGCGTTTCTCATTCTGCGCTTGTTCCTCGGACTGCGCACGCTGCTCGCTGGCATCGAGAAGTTCGAGGCCAAGGGCACGTATTCGTTCGCCAACTACTACGAGAACATGAACCGCATGGCGAACGGCATCACCGGCGCGTCGTTTCTCCCGCTCTGGGCCACGAAGAGCTTCGCCCTCTCGCTCGGCTACCTGCTCACGATTCTCGGCGTCGCGCTGCTGCTCGGCTTGAAGACGCGCCTCACGCTCTTCGCGTCGGGTCTGCTCTACGTCGGCCTGGGCTTCGGCTTGATGGCGGTTCAGGAAGGCGAAGGCGTCGCCTGGATCGGCATGCAGGTTTCGATGTTCGTCGGCGCTCTGCTGCTCGTCCGTTACAATCGTTTCGCTCTCTGGGCCGACAAGACCCGCTAACGCGCGCCTCCGATGTCTGACACTTCTCTCAAATCTCCCGTGCTCACGCGCCGGGATTTCATCGCGACGGGCGCGAAGCTCAGCGCGGCGGTCCTTGCGGCGCCCTACATCATGCGGGGCCAGGCCGCCACGCGCGGCGACGCGATCAACGTCGCTCTCATCGGTTGCGGCGAACAGGGCCGCGTGCTTCTCAACGCCGCGATCAAGATTCCCAATCTTCGCTTCCGCGCCGTTTGCGACATCTGGCCTTACAATCGCACCTACGGTGAGCGCCTGCTGAAAAAGTTCGGTCACGACGTCCGTCCTTTCGAAGATTACCGCGAGATGCTCTCCGCGGTGCCCGACATCGACGCGGTGATCGTTGCCACGCCGGACTTCGTCCACGCCGAGCACACCAACGCCGCGCTCAAAGCCGGCAAACACGTCTACTGCGAGAAGTTGATGGCCCACACGGTCGACGCCGCTCGCTCGATGGTGCTCACCGCGCGCGAAACCGGAAAGCTCCTCCAGATCGGCCACCAACGCCGCAGCAATCCGCGCTATCTCCACGCGAAGGAAAAGCTCATCAAGGACGCACGCCTGCTCGGCCGCATCACCAACGCCAGCGGCCAGTGGAACCGCGCGGTTTCCGACGACTTGGGCGCTCCCGCCAATCACGTGTTGTCCGAAGCGAAGCTGAACCAATACGGCTACGCCAACATGCACGAGTTCCGCAATTGGCGCTGGTTCAAACGCTACGCGGGCGGTCCCATCTCCGACCTCGGCGCCCACCAGATCGATATTTTCAACTGGGTGCTCGGCTCGAATCCGCGCTCGATCATCGCGGGCGGCGGCGCCGACTACTACACGACGCATGAGTGGTATGATAACGCCACGGCGATCTACGAATATCCCACGCCCGAGGGTCTCGTCCGCGCCACCTATGGCGTGCTCACGACCACGAGCGCCGGCGGCGGTTACCATGAGTATTTCATGGGCGACGAGGGCGCGCTGAAGATTTCGGAGAATCCGAAATACACCAAGCTCTACCGCGAGGCCCGCGCTCCGGAATGGGATCAGTGGGTCGAGAAAGGCCTCATCGCCAAGCCCGAGTCCGGCGAAGGCGCTCCCCCGCCCGTCAAGGCTTGGGAAAAGCCTCGCGCCAAGCTCAGCACCGGGCCCTCCCGCGGTTCGGTCGTGGACGTGCGCGAGACCGCCGAGCTTTCCGCGTGGGATATCCCCGTGACGCTCGACAAGGCCATCCACCAGCCGCACCTCGAAAACTTCTTCGACGCGATCCGCCACGGCACGCCGCTCAACTGCCCGGCGGAATCGGCGTTCGCCACCGCCGTGACCGTGCTCGGCGTCAACCGCGCCATCGCCGCGCAGAAGATGCTGACGTTCGCGCCCGAGGATTTCGTGGTCTAAATCGAAACCCGACTCCTCCGCCTCCTGTCCTCTTCGGGCAAGCGCGCCGGCTTTTTCGCCAGCCACTTGCCCGAAGCCTCTTAACCACTAGTTTTTCGCCATGATTCGTTCCCTACTCGCCTTCGCCGTTGTCCTCTCCGCGCTCGGCTCCGCCGCGGTCGCGCAGGACAAGGTTCCGCTCAAAATCGACCTGCCGAAGCCGCTCTTCGTCGGCACCCCGCGTCCGCTGCAGCTCGCCAATCTGGAAAAGCCGCGCAGTGGCCGTCGTCCCGAAATCATGGTGCCCGCGGGCACGGTGAACCTGTCGAAGGGCCAGCCCGTCACGAGCAGCGATCCGCTTCCCGTCATCGGCGAGCTCACCTACATCACCGACGGCGATAAGGCCGGCACCGAAGGCACCTACGTCGAACTCGGGCCCGGCACGCAATGGGTCCAAGTCGATCTCGGCGACTCCGCCACCATCGAGGCGATCGTCGTCTGGCACTTCCACTCGCAAGCCCGCGCCTATCACGACGTCATCGTGCAGGTCTCCGACGACGAGGAGTTCAACTCCGGCGTGAAGACCCTTTATAACAACGACGACGACAACTCGTCCGCTCTCGGCGCCGGCAAGGATCCCGCCTACATCGAAACGTTCGAAGGCCGTCTGATCGAGGCCAAGGGCGCAAAAGGTCGCTACGTCCGCCTCTACTCCAACGGCAACACGTCCGACGAGCTCAACCACTACATCGAGGTTGAAGTCTACGGCCGCAAGTAACGCCGTCTCAATTGACTCTCCCCGGCCCGGCCTCACCGCCGGGCCTTTTTCGTGCCCTGCTCCAGGAACGAACGGCAAACGCAGCGCTGGCGGCGCCGCCCTCGGAAGATTGTCCCCGTGGCCTTCCCCGCTCAACTTCTCCTCATGCCCCGTCTCGTCACCCATTGGTTGCCGCTCGTCGTCGTGACGGCGTTGGGTCTGTGGTTGCGGGTTCACGATCTCGACGTGCGCCCGATGCACGCCGACGAGGCCAACCAAGCCGTCAAAGCCGGCCTGCTTCTCCAAGGTGATGGCTACGCGCTCGACGCGCGCGATCATCACGGACCGACGCTCTACTACGCGGCCGTATCCCTGGCGTGGATACGCAACGAAACCACGCTGCCCCAACTTTCCGAAACCACGGTGCGACTCGTGCCCGCACTCTTCGGCACACTCGCGATTCCGCTGCTGTTTCTCCTCCTCACCAGCGCGTGTCCGCCCTCGCCGCGCCTGCCGGTTTTTGCCCTGGCCGCTGCCGCACTTTTGGCGCTTTCGCCGCCAGCCGTCTACTACAGCCGCTACTTCATTCAGGAGACCCAGCTTCTCACCTTTTTCCTCGGCGCCGTCGTGAGCGCGCAGCGCTGGCACCGCTCGCGACAGGTCGGTTGGGCGATTGCCGCGGGCCTTTGCGTGGGGCTCATGCTGTCCACCAAAGCCAGCGCGCCGCTCTTTCTCGCCGCGGCCTTGGTCGCCGCGTTCGTTGGCGGTTTTCGTTTTTCCCGCGATCTCACCCGCCCTGCGCTCGCGGCGGGGGCGGCGGCGCTGATCGTGTTCGTCTTATTCAACGCATCCTTCGGCGCGAATCCGGGCGGAGTCATCGATGCGTTTCGCGCGTATGGTTTCGGCGCCGCTCGAGCGACCGGCGAGAGCGGGCACGAGAAGCCTTGGACCTACTACGCGCAGCTTTTCCTCTGGCAGCGCAACGGCGGACTCGTTTTTCACCAACTCATTTTCACCTCGCTCGCGCTGGTCGGCATCGCGACGGCGTTCCGCCCACGCACCGACTCCACCCCGCTGATTCGCACGACTGTCGTCTATCTCCTGCTCGTTTTCGCGGCGTTCTCGTTCACCCCCTACAAGACGCCGTGGCATGCGATCCACTTTGTGCCGCCGCTCGCGATTCTCGCTGCGTCCGCGTGCGTGCTGATTCCGCGGTGGTGGTGGGTCGCGCCGATGTTCGGCGCGATGTGCGCCACGTTGTGGCCGCAAACGCGACTTGTGGCATTTCAGCGTCCGTCCGACGCACGCAATCCCTACGCCTACGTCCACAGCTCGCCCGACGTGAAGAAATTCCACGCGCTCGCCGAGAGCGCCCTTGATGGGCACCCGGAGCAACCGATCTTCGTCATCGGCGAGGAATACTGGCCGATTCCGTGGTATCTGAGGAGCGTGCCCAACGTCGGCTACTGGTCCGAACCGCCCGCGCAAATCGACGGCGCGCTCGTGATCGCCACGCAAACCTACGCACCCGCCGTCCGCGATCGGCTCCGCGGCAACTATCGCGAACGCATCCTCGGCCTGCGTCCGGGCGTGCTGTGCATCGCCTTCGTTCGCGAATGAGCATCGCGCGTCCGCAGCTGCACTCCCTCGTCGTCCCCTTCTACAACGAAGCGGGCAACATTCTCCCGTTGCTCGAACGCGCCGTCGAGGTGCTCACATCGCTCAACGTGCCGTTCGAGATGATCCTCGTGGACGATGGCAGCACCGACGCCACCCCTACCGAGCTCGTCACCGCCGCTGCGCGTTGGCCGGAAGCCCGCGTGCTCACCCATGCCCGCAATCTCGGACAAGCCGCCGCGCTGCTGGACGGACTCCACGCCGCTCGCGGCGAGTTCATTTTCACCATGGATGGCGATGGCCAGAATGATCCGCACGATTTCCCGCTGCTCCATGCGCCCATCGCAGCCGGCCAGCTCGATCTAGCCTGCGGCTGGCGCGTCGACCGGCACGACTCCGCCGCGCGTCGCATTCTCTCCCGCGTCGGCAACGCGATCCGCGGCCGCGTGCTCGGCGATCGTCTCCACGACGGGGGCTGCCAGCTCCGCGTGATGCAGCGCGAAATCGTCGGTGTGCTGTTTCCCGTCGATCTCATGCAATCGTTTTTGCCCGCGATCGCCGCAGCGTCGGGTTTTCGCGTCGGCGAGTTTCCCGTTTCGCATCACCCGCGCATTCGCGGCCGCGCCAAGTTCGGCTTGCGCCAACTCTGGTGGCGTCCGTTTGTCGCTCTGCTGCGCGTTCGCCGCGAGCTTCGCTCCCGCCGCCGATGACTTGGGAAACGTTTCACCACGAGGCCATGGCCACCGACTTCGCGATCTACATCGCGGGGCACCCAGCCGACTACGCGCGCCAAGCCGCCACCGCGTGCTGGCGCGAACTCGATCGGCTCGAAAACGAACTCTCCCGTTTTCTTCCCACAAGCGACATCTCGCGCGTCAATCGCCTCGCTTGCGGCGAGAGCACGGTGATCGGCGACGACACGCTTCAGTGTCTGATTCTCGCCGCCAACGTCACGATCGCGACGCATCGCGCGTTTGATCCGGCCTACGCTTCGCACCACACGAGCACCGAGCCAGCCCCCGAGGTGCCATTCACGCTCGATCCCGATACGCACACGCTGACTTCTCAGGTGCAGAAACTTCATCTCGATCTCGGCGCGATCGGCAAAGGTTACGCGCTCGATGTGCTCGCGCAGGTTCTCGCCGACTGGCAGATCACCACGGCGTGCCTGCAAAGCGGCGGCAGCACCGCGCTGATTCTAGATGCGCCCGAAGGTTGGGCCGGCTGGACGATCGGCGTGGGCGACGACGACAACCGCCGCGAAGTCACGCTCACCCGCGCGGCGCTCAGCGGCTCGGGCGTTGCGGTCAAAGGCCAGCACGTCCGCGATCCGCGCACGCGACAGGCTGCGCCGCGCCAATCCCGCGTGTGGGCGCTCGCCGAGACTGCCGCGCTCTCCGACGCGCTTTCGACGGCGTTCTTTGTGCTGAGCGACGACGAAGTGGCTGCGTTCTGCGAGGCGCATCCCGACGTCGGCGCCGCGATCAGCCGCCCGGGAAAACCACTCGCCGTCCACGGTTCGCTTCATCGCTACCTCGCACCGTAACCTTCCCCTTCGTCATGAAATCTTCTCGTAGCGACGATCCTTTCCGCGTGCGCAAAGCCCGGCCGGAGCATCCGCTCGTCTGGCTCGCCGAGCCGTTGCAAAACGAACCCACGCTCGAGCTGCGTCCGTGGTTCGGAGGACGCACCATTACGCTCGAAGGGAAACACCACCTTTTCCTCACCGTGCAGGACGAACCGTGGCAGGGCGTGCTCGTGTGCACGTTTCACGAACATCACGAAAGCCTGCTCGCCGAGTTTCCCTCGCTCGTGAAACACCCGGTGCTCGGCAAGTGGCTCTATCTTTCCGAAAGCGTTCCCACGTTCGAGCGCGATGCGCAACGGCTGGTCGCCCTCGTCCGCGCCCGCGATCCCCGCATCGGCATTTTGCCTTCGCCGCGGAAAAAACGTGCGGCGAAGAAACGCATCCGCTTTGGCGACGCTCTTTAGGTCAGCGTCCGTGGGATCGTGGATACGGCGATCTGGTCGAGCTGCCACCATTGCAAGGCCCGCACGTGGCTGTGCATGTCGTCGAGCTTGCTGAACACATCCACGCTCACGCCGACCATCACCCACACGTTCTCACCGGCCGCGAACGTCTCTTCCGTTTCCAAGCTGAGCCGATGAACCGTCTGCTCGATGTCGGGCATCACATCGCTTTTGTTGTCTCCGTCAGATTCCAGTTTGAGCATCACGATCGACTGTCGATGCAACGACTCGCGTGACGGGCGGATCACGCTGCCAAACAGGAAACTGGAGCAGACGAGCACGCCGTTGGAGAACCCCCAGTTGTCCTTCAGCGAGAGCGTGCCGTGATTGTAGAAATTTCTCAGCTCGGCATCGATCCGGATGCGGCCGTCCCGCGGCACGCGATGCGGCACACCGCACGACACCATCACCTCGGCGCCGTTCAAATACAACAGACCCCAAAGGCCGTCGGAAAACGACGTGTGCTCGTCGTTATCGAACTCGGAGTCGATGATGAGCTGTCCCGTTTCCGGCAGGGTAAACGAGCGGTCGGTGACATCAATGTGGTCCTCCGGCCCAAGCACGACGCGCACATCATGCAGCGGAAACGGAGCACGATAGATCGCTGGTTCCCCCGGCTCATCGGGCGCGAGCACACCGACCGGAAAGCGGAGACGAAGACGCGCGAGCCAGTTGGAAAATTTTTTCGCCGAAGCCGATTGTGAGCGGCGCACCTCGCGAAAGCGTGGGAGCTCCCGCGCCAGCGAGCGCTCCAGTTTGCGGCGCACCGCCTGGCGTCGTGCTTCCCATTCGGTAGCCTCGCCCGACGAGCGGAGATTCGCGGCCTGCCATTCCGCTTTCGCTTTAGCCACCGACGACGCCAACCGCCGCAAATCTGCTTTCGAACCGATTTGCCGCGCCTCACGTGGATTGCTCTTTGAGAATGTGCGCCACTCCGCGTGGAGGTCGGCGGCGCGTTGCAAGCGGAGCGACGCGAGACGCGTCCGGGGGAGATTCGAACCGGTCCGCGCTCGGCGGTCGGTGGCGGCAGGGATCGGCGTCTTCATAGGGGCAACGAAGTCGGGTTCTGTCGGCCGCGTGAGCCGACTCCATTGATGTAGCAGAAACTCTCCTCAAGCGGCATCGGGGCGAAAGCCCGTGCTCCGCTCAGCGTAAGCCGCAGTTGATCTTCGCGGCGGCATGCTGACTCCGCCGCGAGAAAAGCGTGCGGCGAAAAACGTATCCGTTTGAGCGATACGCTCTAGGCCGAAGCCTGAATGCCGCCCGGGCAATCGCCCCGGATCGTCCTCGCTGGAGGGACCACGCGCTTTGCGGGGATCGCACCGATGGAGCGAACGCACCCACCGGCGTAGATTGGACGATGAAAACCACCGTCCTTCCCTCCTCTCTCGAAAACACTCTCCACCAACGCTCCGCGATCGCCGCGCTGTCGATCGCGTGCGCGTTGCTCGCTACCGGCTGCGGTCCCAACACCGAAGACTCGAAAACGGCCGATGCGAACACCTACTCGGAAGCGGCCGAGTCGGGAAACCTCGCCGCCGAGAGCAGCCAGCCCGCCTCGACCGGCAGCGGTTCCGGCGCGGCCGGGACCGGCACGTCCTCCAGTGACTCCATGGTCTCGGCCAACAGCGGCGGCTCCGATGACATGCGCACAATTCCCGAGCCCGATGCGGCCGGCAGCCGCTCCACCCCTTCGCACTCGTTCGCCCAGACGCCGCCGCAAAATCCGGCGTCGGTCGACAGCGCCGCCGCTCCGTCGGAGCAACGCATCCGCACCGAGCTGCGCGATGGCGCGCTCGCGATGGACGATTCGCTGCTTCAGCAGATCGACATTCGCGTGAACGATCAGACGGTGATTCTTTCCGGCACCGTTCCGACCGAACAAGTGATCCAGCAGATCGAGCAGCGCGTGCGCCTCATCGACGGCGTCCAACGGATCGACAACCGCCTCGAGGCCCGCTCGGCCGCCGAATAGCATTCGCCTGTTGCGGCTTCAGATGGGGAAACTCGCTCAACCGTAGGTTGGCCGTTGCGGCCAGCCTGCGGGCGAGTCTTCCCAGTCTTCCTGCCGCCCATACGGCGTGAGATCGAGGTAGTTGTAGTGCACGGTGAGGTGATCCTGGCCGCGCGCGTAGACGGAATAGGTGTGATAAACCTCATCGCCGTCGCGCAGAAACACACTCGCGCCCGTCCAGTCACCATTCAGGTCTTCGGCTTTGAAGCCCGCCGCGATCAACTCCTCCTTCGAGCGGTAGTTGTATTCGATCGGCGCGCGCGACTCGTCGAGCGTCGCATGGAAATCGTAGTTGAAGTCATTGTCCGCCGACGAAACCCACGGAAACGTCCAGCCGCGTTCCTTTTTGTAGCCTTCGATCGTCTCGATTGGCGCGCGCGACACGCACGTAAACATGAGATCGCGCTCGCCCAGCGCGGCGCGAACGTGCGGGTTGTTGAAAATCATATCCGCCGCTGCAGAGCAGCCCGGGCAAAACCCCCGCTCCTCGTTCCACATGAAGTGGTGGAAGTAAAGTTGCCGACGACCTTGGAAGATTTCGGGAAACGACACGTCGCCGTCGGGGCCACGAAACACGTAGGTCTTGTCGAGTTTCACCATCGGGAGCCGGCGACGTTTCGCCGACAGCGCATCACGCGCGCGCGTGACCGCCTTCTCTTCTGCGAGCAGTTGCTTGCGAGCGACGAGCCATTCGTCGCGAGACACGATGCGAGGCATCGCCGTCGTGGGAGGAGGAACTGTGTTCATGTGATCAACTCCTCCAACGAACCAGCCGACCTCATCCGGACACGGTCCCGAAACATTCCGTCATCAGGTTGGACGCAGTGCGCACCGTGTCCCGATTCGAGCCGCACCGTGGCTCGACCGTGTCCGCACCTTGGCTCGACGTTGGACGCACCTTGGCACGACCCGGTGCAGACAGTGGGTCGGGTCGTGCCGCACTCTGGTTTGACCCGGTCCGCGCTCGATCCCGAAACAAGAAGGCCGCCCTCGGGAGGCGGCCTTCGTTTTCGCTTATTTAAGCGCTTGGTAGAGCGTGACTTTGAAACGCTGGTTCAGGTTGTTGCCGCCGGTCGGCGTGAGCTGCGTCATGAACACGGCAACCATGCGTTCCTTGGGATCGACGAGGTATTGCGGGAAATACGCGCTGCCCCAGCCGTAGGCGCCCTCGCCCACGAGTTCGCCGTAGCGGCCCGGATGATCGTTAACCCAGAAGCCGAGACCGAACGACTGCGTGTCCCACTTGAAGAGATTGCCCGTGTGATTCTCGTGCGCGAGCGCCACGGTGCGCGGGCTGAGCAGGCGCACGCCGTCGAGTTCGCCGCCGTTCAGGAGCATTTGCAGGAAGCGGCCGTAGTCGCCAGCGGTGGAGTAAAGACCGGCGCCGCCGGAGAAGAGTTTGCGCGGGCCGTTGATGAAGTCGGTGCGCTTGGAGTCTTCTTTGCGGACGAGTTTGCCGTCTTCGTAACCATAGACGACGGCGAGGCGGTCGGCCTTCTCCGGCGGGAGATAAAAACCGGTGTCTTTCATCCCGAGCGGACCGAAAATGCGCTCGGCGAAAAACTGATCGAGCGTCTGACCGGAAATCACTTCGACGAGATAGCCGAGCACGTCGGTGCCGTAGCCGTAGTCGAACGCTTCGCCGGGCTGATTCGCGAGCGGCAGCGTGGCGAGACGCTTCACGGCGTCGCCGATCGTCTCGTCGCGATGCATCAGATACCAGCCGTAGAGATTGGCCTTCTTGTAGTCGTCGATCGCGAGGAAATCGCCATAGGTCAGGCCCGCGGTGTGCGTCAGCAGATCGCGGATCGTGATCTGGCGTTTGGCGGGCACGGTGACGTATTTTACATCGGACGGCGAACCGGGCGGAGGCGGCACGGCGACAACCGAGCGCGAGAACTCGGGAATGAATTTCGCGACGGGATCGTTGAGAAGGAAGTGGCCCTCTTCGTAGAGCATGAGCGCGGCGACCGTCGTCACCGCTTTGCTCATCGAGGCGATGCGGAAGATCGTATCTGTCTTCATCGCCACGCCGTTTTCAATGTCCTGCGGGCCGTAGGCCTTGAACACCGCATCCTGTCCATCGCGCTTCACGAGCATCACCGCGCCGGCGAGTCGACCGGCCTCGATCTCCGTCTCGATCACGCGATCGAGACGCTTCAGGCGCTGCGCGTCGAAGCCGAGCGCGGTGGGATCGGCGGCGAGCGCCGAAAAGCTAAGCGTGAGGGCAGCCACAGTCGCAACCGCGGCCCGAATGAGGGGGATAGGACGCATGGCGAAATCGTGCACGGCAGACGGGGTGCTGAAAATCCCGAACTGCGGGCTTTTGCAACAACGCCGAGCCCATAACGTGGTCCTCAATGTCCCCTCTCCCGTCCAACGATCGCGTGCAGTGCGTGCAGAGCTTCGATGAGCTGCTCACGCGAAAATTCGAGGGGCGGATCAACGCGTTCTGCTGGCCACGCGTGCTTGAGGGCGACTTTTCCGCTGTCGTCGCGGCGCTCGGTCCCGGGGAAGGCATCGTGACGCTCGACGAGGAACAATTGCAGTCGCTCGATCTCTCCCGCGAAGGCTGCGTGGCGGTGAACGCGATGCTCTCCGATCTGCAGCGACTGCGCGCGCACGGTTTGGATCCGGCGCTGAACTGCATTCACGCCTACCCGCGTGACGACTCGGCGAGCGTCGTAGCGACGGATGTGTTTTCCTTTCACGCCGACAGCGCGCCGATTGAAGCGGCCACCTGGCTGTGCACCTATCACGGTGCCTGGAGCGAAGGCGTGCCCAACGAAGCCGCGGTGCGACGCATCGATGTGCCGGAGACGCGCGCCGCCCTGCTCCGTGAATACGGCGGTAACGACGACGCGGGGTTCGCAGAATTTCTCCACGAGCAGTGCTACGATCTGCACTACGCGCCCATTTCGGAGACGGCCATCTACCCCTTCGGTCACTTCAATCTCTGGCGCATCGCGGTGGAATATCCCGGCAGTCCGGTGCCGCCCTGTATCCACCGGGCCCCTACGACTCAGCCCGGCGATCCGCCGCGCCTGCTCTTGATCAGCTAATCGCGACGCAGGCTGAACGCGCTAGCGCCGGCGGGCCGCTTTCGGTGCACCCCGTTTTCCGCCCGGGTATTTCGCGGGAGCGCGGACCGCCTTCTTGTAGTCGCCGCTTTTCAGCGCGTTGATTTGGTCGCGCAAGAGCGCAGCCTTTTCGAATTCGAGTCGACCCGCCGCAGCCTGCATTTCGTCCTCCAACTCGGCGATCACAGTGGCCACATCGTCCACCGCCTCGGCTGCGATGGCCTCCTCCTTTTCTCCGGAGCCGTCGTAAACGTGCAAACTGGCCTGCGCCGCGCGCTTCACGCTGCGCGGCGTGATGCCGTGTTCGAGATTGTAGGCGATCTGCTTTTCGCGCCGGTATTTCACCGTCTCCACCGTGCGGCGGATCGATTCGGTGATGTTGTCGGCGTAAAAGATGACGCGGCCCTTTTCGTGACGCGCCGCGCGACCGGCGGTTTGCACGAGGCTGGTTTCGCTGCGGAGAAAACCTTCCTTGTCCGCGTCGAGAATCGCCACCAGCGCAACCTCGGGCAGGTCGAGACCTTCACGAAGAAGATTGATGCCGATGAGCACATCGAAGTTGCCGAGGCGGAGATTGCGCAGGATCTCGACGCGCTCGATCGCATCGATGTCGGAATGCAGATATTCGACGCGGATCTTCGCCTCGCGGAGGTAGCTCGTGAGATCTTCGGAGAGACGCTTCGTCAGCGTGGTAACGAGCACGCGTTCGCCGGCGGCGGTCGCAGCCTTGATCTCGCCGATGAGATGCTCGACCTGGCCTTTCGTCGGATGGATGGTGATCTCCGGATCGAGCAACCCGGTCGGGCGCACGAGCTGTTCGGCCACCACCGGGGAAATCTTCAATTCGTATTCTGCGGGCGTCGCCGAAACGTAGAGCGTCTGCCCCGTAATCTGAAGAAACTCGTCGAACGTCTGCGGACGATTATCGAGCGCGGAGGGGAGACGAAACCCGAAGTTGACGAGGTTCTCCTTTCGCGCGCGATCGCCGTTGGACATGCCGCCGATCTGGGGAATCGTCGCGTGGCTCTCGTCGATCATGAGAAGGAAATCCTTCGGGAAGAAATCGATGAGGCAGAACGGCCGCTCCCCCGGCGCGCGCCCCGTGAGGTGTCGCGAGTAGTTCTCGATGCCGTTGCAGAAGCCCATCTCCTGCAGCATCTCGAGATCGTAGTTGGTGCGCATGCGGATGCGCTGCGCCTCGAGATACTGGCCCTTCTGCTCGAAGTAGGCCACGCGCTCCTCGAGTTCGGCCTTGATGGCGGCGATCGCCGGATCGAGCTTGCCGCGCGAAGTGACGTATTGGCTGGCCGGATACAGATCGAACTGATCGAGCGTGCGCATGACTTCGCCGGTTGTCGGATCAAACTCGCTGATCGCCTCCACCTCGTCGCCGAAGAACTCGACACGCAGACCGTGCTCGAGATACGCCGGCATGACATCAACGACATCGCCGCGCACGCGGAAGGTGCCGCGCTTCAGATCGTAGTCATTGCGATCGTAAATGTTGTCCACCAGCCGCTCGAGGAACCGGTTGCGGCCAAGCTGCGCGCCGCGCCGGATGGGGATGCGCAGATCGATGAACTCCTGCGGCGAACCCAAGCCGTAAATGCACGAAACGCTCGCGATGACGATCACGTCGCGCCGGGACACGAGCGCACTCGTCGTGGACATGCGGAGGCGCTCGATCTCCTCGTTGATGGACGAGTCCTTCTCGATGTAGGTGTCGCTCGAAGCGATGTAGGCTTCGGGCTGGTAGTAGTCGTAGTAACTGACGAAGTATTCGACGGCGTTGTGCGGAAAGAAGTTTTTGAACTCCGAGTAGAGCTGCGCCGCGAGCGTCTTATTGTGCGAGATGATGAGGGTCGGGCGCTCGCAGCGCGCGATCACGTTGGCCATCGTGAACGTCTTGCCCGAGCCGGTGACGCCGAGCAGCGTCTGGTGGCGGTTGCCGGCCTTGATCGAGGCCACGAGCTTTTCGATCGCCTGAGGTTGATCGCCGGAGGGTTGGTATTCGGTGTTGAGTTGGAAAAGCATCGGTCGCGGCAAGGAAGCAGCCGACAAGCTGCGCGGGTTTGATCAAAAATCCAATCTATTGCCCCGCCCCGCCCGGCAATGAAACCACGGGAGTTTCTGCGGCCTAGTAGTTCCGCACATGGCTGAGTTTGCGGCTCTCGTCCGGTTGCGAACCGAAGCCGCTGGGACAAGCTCCGTCACCACCCCACTTCGCTCCCATGTCCAAAGTCATCGTTTCGACGCTCTACGACTCCGACGTTTTTAAAATGGCGTGCCGACAATTCGATCAGGCCGCCGACGCGATCAGTCTTCCGGAGGCCATTCGCGATCGCACCAAGTATCCGCGCCGGTGCCTCGCAGTCGCGCTGCCCGTCAAACGCGACGACGGCACGATCACGGTCTTCGAGGGCTATCGCGTGCAGCACAACCTCTCGACCGGCCCGTCGAAGGGCGGCGTCCGTTTCCACCCGTCGGTCACCATCGGCGAAGTCGCCGCGCTGGCGATGTGGATGAGTTGGAAATGCTCGCTCGTCGGCCTACCCTACGGCGGCGCAAAAGGCGGCGTGATCGTCGATCCGCGTCAACTCTCGCTCGGCGAACTGGAGCGATTGTCGCGCCGCTACATGCAGGAAATGGTGACCTTTTTCGGACCGCACACCGATGTGCCGGCGCCCGACGTCGGCACGAACGAACAGGTGATGGGTTGGATGGTGGATACTTACGCGAACCACGCAGGCCACATTGAGCCCGCCGTTGTCACCGGAAAGCCCGTGAGCCTCGGTGGTTCCCAAGGCCGCCGCGAAGCGACGGGCGCGGGCGTCGCGTATCTGGTCACCAAATACCTCGAAGACCTGCGTATTCCGATTTCCGAGGCGACGGTCGCGATCCAAGGCTTCGGCAACGTGGGCAGCGAAGCCGCCCTCGCCCTCTCCAACTACGGCGCGCGCATCATCGCGATCTCCGACTATACGGGCGGCATCTACAATCCGCGCGGCATCGACGTCAGAAAAGCGCTCGCCTACATAGCCTCGCAACGCGTGCTGCACGACTTCGACGGCGGCGAAGCGATCACGAACCAACAACTGCTCGAGCTCGACTGCACGGTTCTGGTGCCCGCGGCGCTCGAGCGCGTGATCACTCCGGAAAACGCTCCCCGGCTCCGCTGCCGGATCCTCGCCGAAGCGGCCAACGGCCCCACCACGAATGGCGCCGACAAGATCATCGAAGCACGCGGCGACATCGAGGTCATCCCCGATGTGCTCTGCAACTCGGGCGGCGTGATCGTCTCCTATTTCGAATGGCTGCAGAATCTCCAGAACTTCTATTGGGAACGTGACGAGGTGCTCCAAAAGCTCTTCGCGATCCTCGACAAGGCGAAGGAGGCGGTCGACTACCAGAAGCGAAAGTTCAAGTTCAGCCGCCGCCTCGCCGCGCTCACGCTCGGCATCCAGCGCGTCGCCGACGCCAAGGCCGCCCGCGGTCTGTTTCCGTGATTCCGTCCCTTTTGGGCGATGCAAATGCTCGCTCTCCCGGCGGAACACCTTCAAAGGATTGGCTTTTCGACGACACCTGAGACCTCTTCCTTTTCCAGCCTCATGAATCCGATCACGAAAGCGATCGCCCTCGAAATGCTCCCCAGTTCGGAGATCCTGTCCACCCAGGATCTCCTCAAGCGAAGCCAAAAGTCGGACTACATCGTCCGTCTGCTGTGGAACGCCCTTCCGTATTCGCATTACGGATACGGGATCTATCATGCAGCCCGCCTGGCCAAGCTGCTGAAGCTGCCCGCAATCAGCGTGATCGAATTTGGCGTGGCTGGGGGCAACGGCCTCGTCGCGATGGAGGAGCACGCCAAGGTGATCCAGAAGCTCACCAAGGTAAAAATCCAGATCTACGGCTTCGACACCGGTCAGGGCATGACGCCGCCCGCCGATTACCGCGACATGCCGTATCGCTTCGCGCCGGGTAACTATAAGATGGATATCCCCAAGCTCCGGGCCCGGCTAAAGAAGGCAAAGCTCGTCCTGGGCGACATCAAGGACACAGCCGCCAGCTTCTTCGAAACCTACAAGCCCGCCCCGATCGGTTTCGCGTCGTTCGACATGGACTACTACTCGTCGACGATGCACGCATTTCGGCTGTTCGCCGACGGCCTGAACGACGACTTTTTCCTCCCGCGCATTCAGTGCTACTTCGACGACATCATCGGTCACGAGATATCGTCGTATAACGACTTCGTCGGCGAGCTGGCTGCCATCCGCGACTTCAACCACGCCAGCCAGCACGTGAAGGTCGCGGAGAGCCGGGTGTTCCGGAAATACGCGGTGAACTTCGAGTGGTATCACCAGTTCTACGTGATGCACCGGTTCACCCACAAACTCTACAACACTTACATCAGCTCGGCGAAGCCCAGCTCGCTCGCGCTGACAAAGAAGAAGAAGAAGAAGAAGAAAAAAAATAGCGCGGCGGTTTAGCCGCCAAACAGCCCGCGCAGCTTCGCGACGAGGCCGCTTTTTGCGGCGGCCTTGGAGGCATCCGCGGCGGGCTGCGCCGATTTCTTCGTGACCGCGATCATGCGGCAGAGTTCGGGGTCGGTTCCCTTGTAAGGAGACCATCCCTTGGCCACGGCCTTCATCTCAAGCGTGAGTCCGTAGTCCTCCCGCATGCGCCGGGCCACTTTCTGCGGATCGAGGAAGCGTCGGAAGCGATTGCGGTAAGCTTTGCGGGCCGCGCGGCTCTTGTCGGCGTGCGTCTTGAACTCGAGGTAGATCGAAGAGCCCGGAGGCAGGACTTCGGCCGCGATCCGAAGCAGCGTCGCTTCCTCCGCGAGCGAGATATTGTGCAGCACGAAGCGCAGATACAGCGCGACCGGGCGCCCCTTCTCTCGCGACCAGGCCATGCGTGGGTGCGCAAAAAACTTCCGCAACTCCGCCTCTTTCCCCACATCGACACGGCGCAGCTTGCATGCCTTTTCAAGGCCGCGCGCCGCCGCGGCTTTGCGGGCTTGCTCAACACCTTCCTTGCACGCCTCCGAAGCGACGACTTGAAATCCACGCGCGGCGAAGAAGAGCGCATCGCGACCATTGCCGCTTCCACACTCGAAGATGAGCGTGCCGGGCTGGAGTCGCGCCGCCACGAACTGAGCAAAGGGCGACTCCGCCCCGGTCGGGTGATCCCGATAAAACTGCCGCCAGAAAAGCCGGTTCACCTGACGGCGCGGGATCAAATAGCGCAGCGTCTGTTTCCGGGTCGGACCATGATGGGAAAAACCCGGATCGGGCGTGCGCCATTCCGTGCCATAGAAATGCGCCAGCATGTCTTCCGCGGCGACGGGAGCATGCACGACGAAATTGCCGAGCTGCACCTCGCGCATCTGAAACAGCTCCGGCTTCCTCTTCAGCGCCGGCCCGTGATAGCCGTAGGATGCCTCGAACTCGTCGTTGGCATGAAACCACGAGTAGAAGATATCCATCTTGAACTCGGTGCCGGGAATCATGACCCACGTGTGGGTCTTTTTCACCAGCACCTTGTAGCCTTCATCGATGAGAAAATCGCAGATCTTGAGAAACTGACGACGGACGCGGCGAGCGCTCCGAAATTTCGAGATGTAGCAGGTGTCGAAATCGTTGTCGTGGCCGATGAAGTTCTTGTCGCGCACGGCCCCGAGCATCGTGCCGTAGGTCACCTGCAGATCGACGTCGAACCGCTCCTTCAGCTTCCGCTGCAGCTCCCAGAACAATTCGGTAATCCCCTTCTGCCACGCTTGGTCGCGCTGGATGGAAAGGTTGAGAATGCCGTATTTGTTGAAGACATATCCCTTGTCCAACTTCCGGAAAAGTTCGTCGGCGCGGCTCTTCTTGGCGGTGGTATCCACGAAGCTGAGTCCATACTGGGCGATGGGAAGCGTCACCCCGAGGCACTCGACCTGGATCTCGTCTTTCGGCCCGACATAGTTCCAAAGCTGGCAGAGACGACGGGCAAAACCGATGTTGCGGATCGTGCCGTTGAAATTCACCGGCGCGCACGCGGTCGTGTGAGCCACCTTCCGGCCGTTCAGCAGGATCGAGACGGTGGGATTCGGCGCTCCGTCAGGATCGTGGATCCATCCACGGATGACTTTCGGAGTGAACTTTTCGACGATACCAACGGGTGTTTGAAGCATGGAATTCTAGCGGGACCGAGGTAAGCTGAAGAACCGCACGCAACGAGAAGCTCTCAGGCTTCAGGCTGCGGTGCGATCAAGCGCGTGCATGGAGCGCAAGCTTCGTGCTCCCACTCCCGGCAACACAAGTTCAAATCCCTGCTCAGCCCGCCGATGGCAAAACCGCAATTACGCGGCACAAATGGGGGTCCTCTTCGGCGGTCACCGCCCAACCCGTTACCTGTTCGAAATGCTGCACTTTCATTCCCCATTTCTTCGCCAGCTCCGACTTGAAATCGGACGCGTTCATGAAGCGGCGATACGGGCCTTTGTATCGTTTTTTTACCGGGCGATCTTTGTCGGTGCGAAACTCCACGCAAAGCTTCGCGCCGCCCAGCTGGCGGACCAGCGCCTTGAAGATCCGGTCTTGGTATTTCTGCGGGATCACGTGCAGGAAACTCCGCATGTAAACGACGACTTCGCGACCGGCCTGCTTCGCGGCTTCGATCTGCGGTTGCGACAAAAACGTCGCCAGCGGCTCCACTTTGCCCGCGTCCACCACCTGCAGTGTGCAACGCTCGCCAAACGGCGCCGCCGCTTCCCGTCCGCGCGCGATCGCTTCCTCGCATCGATCGCCGCCGAGCACCGAAAGGCCCTCGCGCGCAAAGAACAACGCGTCGCGTCCGTTGCCGCAGCCAAACTCCACCACGAGTGCGTCAGGGGAAATCTGCGGCCGCACGAAACGCGCGAAACTCGACTCCGCCGGGATTTTCGTCGCATCGCGGTAGTGCTGTTTCCAATACAACCGCGAGACCTGCGTGGGCCGCAGCAGAAACTCGCGTCCGAGTTTTCGCGTCGCCGTATAGTGGGAAAAACCGGGATCCGGCACGCGCCAACCCGGACCATAGAAATGGCACAGCAGCTCTTCCGACGCCTCCGGCGCGCTGACGGTGTAGGCGCCGAGCTTCACCTCCTTCATGCGGAAGAAAGCCGAGCTGCGTTTGATCTCCGGCCCGTGATAACCATACGAGGCCTGATATTCCCCCGTGGCCGAAAACCACGAGAAGAAGATGTCCATCTTGTAGTCCGTGCCCGGCACCATGACCCAGGTGTGGCTCTTCTTCACCTTCACCTGATAGCCCGCATCGATCAGGAACTCGCAGATGCGGATAAACTCTGCCCGCACCTTCTTCGGCGTCTTGTGCCGCGAGATGTAGCAGGTGTCGAAATCGTTGTCGTGACCGATGAAGTTCCCGTCGCGAATCGCGCTCAGCAGTGTGCCATACGTCACCTGGAGATCGACGCCGAACTCGTGCTTGAGCTTATCGCGCAACTCCCAAAACAGCGTCGTGATCCCCTTCTGCCACGCGAGATCGCGCTGAATCGAGAGCGCAAGCACGCCGTATTTGTTGAATACAAAACCTTGATCGAGCTTCCCGCACAGCTCGTTCATGCGGCTCTTCTTTTTGGCCTTCGCGTAACGATAACGGTAGCCGTGATCCACGATGGGCAACACACGCCCCGCGCAGCGCACCTCGATCGTGTCCTTTGGTCCCAGAAATTTCCAAAGCCCCCGCAGCTTGCGCGCGAAACCGGCGTAAATCGTCTCGCCGTTAATCGTCTTGGGCTGACACGCCACCGTGCGGCCCACGACGCGCCCATTCACCACAATCTCGACGATCGGCGAACTCTTCGCGTCGGTGTCGATCACCCAACCGCGCACGACCGCCGGCTTGATCTTCTCCACCAGCCCCAACGCCGGAGCAGGCGCCGTGGCGCCGTTCTGCGAAAGGTAGGCCGCGTTCGGAGCGGCAACAGCTTCAGGCTTGGCTCGAAAGATCGCGCGACCGCGCGTCAAAAGATCGCTGAACATGGAAGTCCGGGGAGGGAAACAGTCGCGCGAAATCTCGGCGAGTGAAAACCCATTGGCGGCGCCCCTGTTTACCGGGACTTCATACGCTCATGACCCGGCTCCATCCGCACCGTCATTCGACGCAGGACGGACCGAGGTTCGACCCGGTCCGCACCTTGGCTCGACCCGGTCCGCAACGTGTCCCGAGTCGTGCCGCACTATGGCACGACTCGGTCCGCTCCCGATCCCGACTCAGACAGACGGGAGCAGGAGGAAGCAGAGCGTCATGATCACCGTGGGCAGGAGCGCTCCGAGCAAGAGTTTCAACGGCGAGATACCGCCACCGAAGCAGCTCGAGAGGATGGATTGACCGGCAGGATTCGGCGCATTGGCGATGACGGTGAGACCGCCACCAGCAACTGCACCTGCCATCACGGCGTATTTCAGTTCGTCACTGAAATTCGGCACGAGCGAGGCGAGATAGGTGATCGCGGCGTTGTCGTTGAACGCAGTGAGACCGATCGCACCGAGCATGAGCGGCAGTTCGCTCAGGCTGCCGAGCACGGGAGCGATCCACCATTGCTGGAGCGTGCCGTGAATCACGAGGCCCGCGAGGAAGAAGCCGACAAGCACGGGCGTGCGTAGATTGATGGGATCCTGGTGATGCCGGGTCGCTTGCGAGAAGGCGAGAAACACGAGGAAGCCGCCCATGAAGAGCACGGTGTAGTGCGCGGTGAACACCGTCCAGCCGAGCGCCACCAGATGCACGGCCGTTACCCAGCCGGGGATCGCCGCGCGGGCGTGCGAAGAGTGCCGTTCCTCGACTTCCGCTTCGTCGGGCAGTTGACCCGATTGAGGAGCCATCGAGGCGAACTCTCGGCGAAAAGCGAAATAGTAGAGCACGTTGGCAATCACGATGCCGGTGACGGCTTTCCAGCCAAAATGCAGCAGCATGTGGCTGAAACCCCAGCCCCACTTACCCGCCACCATGAGCACCGGCGGCGCGGCGAAATGCGTGAGCGTGCCACCGACCGAGATGTTGACGAACAACAAGCCAAGCGTCGCGTAGCGAAGACGGTCGCTCGGGTTGAATCGATAGAAGTTCTGCAACAGCAGCAGCGCCGAGATCGTCATTGCGGCCGGTTCGGTGATGAATGAACCGAGCACCGGGCCCACCGTCAGAATCGTGAGCCACCACGCCCCAGGCGTGCTGTGGCCGAGGGCCGCGATCTTCGCCATCGCCTGTTCCGCAAAGCGAAGAACAGGACGGCTGCCCGCAATCGCCATGATGACGACGACGAACACCGGCTCCGTGTAGTTCACGCCGGTGTTCACGTAGAGCGCGGCGGTGTGCCAGCTCTCGAACGCGGTAATCGCGATCAGCAGTGGAATCACCCAGATGCCGAAGACGGCTTCGACTTCGCCGAAGAAGTGCATGACCTCGGCCTTGAAGCTCACGGGTGCTTTTTCGCCGGGACGCAACTCGCGGCCTTGGCGCGCCTTTTTCACCTGCTCTTCGTGCTCGTGCCGGAGATGGTGCGAGTAGTGCAGGATTTTCGGCGCCGCGAACGTGTGTAGAATTGCACAAAGGAAGATGAGCGTGGCGACGAGGTTGAACGGTTCCACCTCCACGCGGTGTTTGAGCACATCCCAAAGACCCGCGCCCTGCTCAACTCCGTCAGTCGCGTAGCTTTCCAGAGTCCGGGGGAAAGGTTCGCCATGATCGCCTGCATGAGCGTCCGCCGCACGCAAAGGACTGCCGGCAAAACCAAGCACGACGACAACGGCTGCGATCCACACGCCGCGCATTCCGGCGAGCCAACGCGAGGAGCGGAGGCCAAAACCGAGCGCAGCCCAGAGGTGAGAGACAGTTTGGTTCATGAGGGAAAGGTGGTGCGGAGGTTATCACGCGAAGCCCGGCTTCCGCCGCCGAGCCCCGGTTCGGGTTCAGAGAAACGCGAGCAATTGGTCCAGCGAGCGGATGAAGCGTTGCGCGCCGGCCTCGACTTTCGGCCGTGCGACATAGCGTCCGAATCCGACGAAGAGATCCACAAACGGCTGAGCCTCGAGATCGCTCGCGCCGTCGCCCACCATCACGGTGCGCGCGGGCGAAAGCTCGCGCTGCAAGCGCTGGATCACCTCCGGTTTCCCGCCAGAACGGGTGGTCGGATAGGCCTCGTCGAAACCGCGGTAGCCGCCCGCCTCGTCGAAATACAGATCGACCGCCTCGATGCGCGCGATCCCGAGCTCTGCGGCGAGCGGAGCGATCACGGGACGAAACCCGCCGCTCACGATCACCGGTGTCCAACCGCGCGCGACGAGTTCGGCGATGGTGGACTTCGCCGTGGGCTCGATGGTCTTGAGGTAAAGTTGGCCGATCGCGGCAACGTCCTCGCGACGCGGTTCGATGATCTGCAGACGGCGACCGAAGACGGCTTCGACGGAGATTTTTCCGTCCATCGCCTCGTTCGTCATCGCCTCGATCCTGGCCCCGACCTCGGGTCCGCGCAGGCGCGCGAGTTCGTCGATGCCTTCGATGGCCGAGAGCGTGCTGTCGCAGTCGAAACAAATCAGCTTGGTCACCGCGCAAAGACACGGACGCCCCACGCCGGCAACAAGCCCAAATGGCCGCGGGCCAATAAAAAAGCCCGCCGATGAAGGCGGGCTTGGAAAATCTGAGTCGGCGGAGCGCTTACTTGCGGCCGCGCTTGAACTTCGAGGTGAACTTCTCGACGCGACCGGCGGTGTCGACGAGGCGCTTCTCGCCGGTGTAAGCCGGGTGAGAGTCCATCGTGACGTCGCGCACGACCACGTAGTAGTCCTGACCGTCGATCTGCTCCTTACGAGCAGACTTCATGGTCGACTTGGTGAGGAAACGACGACCGGTTCCGATATCGAGGAAGCAGACGTTGTTGAGAGTAGGATGGCCTTCGGCTTTCACGGCGGGAAATGGAGGGTTAATCAGCCTTGGCGCGCCTTGTAGCGCGGCTCGACTTTGTTGATCACGTAGATCTTGCCTTTGCGACGCACCACCTGGCACGCCGGGTGACGCTTCTTGGCCGACTTGATGGAGGAGACAACTTTCATAAAAGAGGCCAAAACAGAGTTCACCCTCCCCCCTGTCAACTGAAATGTCCCCCCGCGCTGCAAAGGGAGGGAATTGCGCTAGTTCCGACTCGTGTCGTCCGGCTCGTTGGCCAGCAAACGCCAATCTTCTCCCAGATGCGTGAGCACGCGGGTCCACAACGACGTATCCTGCGGCAATTCAAGCAGTCCGCCGGGGATGTCCGCCACGACCCAGGTATTTTGCTCCAACTCACCCTCCAACTGGCCCGCTGACCAGCCCGCGTAGCCGAGAAAGGCCCGCACATGCGTGCCCGGCTCGCCGGCGAGCTGCGCCGCGCGATCGGGTTCGATGCCGAAATGCAGCCGGAATCCGTCTTCTTGCGGCTCCCACGCGACGAGGAGCAACTGCTCCGTTTGCACCGGGCCACCGCCAAACAGCGGAGTCGAGGCAAGCGGGCCGAGGGCGAAATCGCCGTTGAGTTCGCCCAAGTGTTTACCCAGGGGACGGTTCAACACCACGCCCATCGCTCCATCGCCATTGTGCAGCGACATCAGGATCACCGAACGGCGAAAGTTCGGATCGCGCAGCTTCGGATGCGCCACCAGGAGTGAACCCGCCAGAGACAATTTCGAGGCTTCACGGCTTTCGCGCATGTCGGAAAATCAGAGCTTGAGAATGGTCACGCCCGCGTCGGCGAGCAACGGCGCGACCAGGGGATCATTGTGGTAGTCGAGGCGGTAACGGACCTCCGCAATTCCGGCAGACGCAAGTATCTTTGCGCAATTGATGCAGGGATAATGCGTCACGTAGGCCACGCAGCCCTCGACCGCACTGCCGCGGCGCGCCGCGTCGGCGATCGCGTTTTGCTCCGCATGCACGGTCGCCTGCTCATGACCGTCGCGCACGCGCGAGACATGCGGCGTGCCCGGAAGAAAGCCGTTGTAGCCGGCCGCGACGATGCGGTTCTTGCGCGCACCACCGGTCACGATCACGCAGCCCACGTGCAGTCGCTCGCAATTGGAGCGCGAAGACATGAGCACGGCCGTGGCCATGAAATATTCGTCCCACGAGGGACGGTGTGAAAAATTCTCCGCGGCTTGCGCGATGAGATCAACGGGGCTGGACGAGTCTGCCATGGAAATCGCCGGGACTCTGGACTCCACGTCGCACCCGCGCAACCTTACGCTCGAACATGCTGCGTAAAACGGAGCCGGAGCTGCTGGATACCTTGCCCGTCGATCACCCCGATGCGCTCGATTTCCGTCGCGACATGCGGCGCATCAACGCGCTCATGGGAAACTTTCGCTGGTTCGCGCGCGTGCTGCCCGGGGTGGTTCATCGCGCTGAGTCCCAGCTCGAACTCGGCGCGGGCGTCGGCGAACTCTGCTCCTACCTCGCCGAACGCGGGCATCCATTGGACGGACTCGACCTCTGGCCCGCACCTCCCGACTGGCCGCCGGAGCGCACGTGGCACCGCGCCGATCTCGTGAGTTTCGATGGATACCCGCGTTACCGCGTCGTCCTCGGCAACATGATCTTTCACCAGTTCACCGACGCCGCGATCGCCCAGCTTGGCGAAAAACTGCGCTCGCACGCGCGGGTGATTCTCGCTTGCGAACCGCTGCGCCGGCGCGCCCTTCAACCGCTTTATCGCCTGGTCGCGCGACTCGCCGGCGCGAATCACGTGAGCATTCACGATGGTCACGTGAGCATCGCAGCGGGCTTCCTCGGCGACGAACTTCCCCGTTTGCTTGGACTGAAGCACGACGAGTGGCGCTGGCAGTGCCACACCACACTGCTCGGCGCCTACCGCATGATCGCCGTCCGCCGTTCCTCATGAAACGCATCGAAATCGTCGGCGGCGGACTCGCCGGACTTTCGCTCGGCATCGCGCTGCGAAACGCCGGGGTTTCGGTCACGCTGTTCGAAGCCGGCAACTACCCTCGCCATCGCGTGTGCGGCGAGTTCATCAACGGCCTGGCGCCCTCCACGATTCGCGCGCTCGGAATCGAAGATGCGTTTCGTGACGCGGTGCTGAATCGCGATGTCGCGTGGGTGCGCGCCGGTCGCGCGCTTCGCCATCAACGGCTGCGCTCCCCCGCCCTCGGCTTGAGTCGCTACGAACTCGATCAACGTCTCGCCGATCTGTTTGTCGCGCGGGGCGGCGAATTGCAGACCGATCAACGCATCGGAGACACCGAAGGCGAAATCTCCGGACGGGTGCTCGCGCTCGGCCGCCGCCGCGCACGCACGACGTGGATCGGACTGAAACTTCACGCGCTCGACTTTCCGCTCCTGCGCGATCTCGAGGTGCACCTCGGCGAACGCGCCTACGTCGGCGCCACGCGCGTCGAAAACGGACGCGTTAATCTCTGCGGTTTTTTCCAACGTCGCTCGCTCGGTGGACGCGGTGCTCAGATTTTTATCGGCTACCTGCGCGCCGCCGGTCTCGACGACCTCGCGGACCGACTGCGCGACGCGGAGATCGACGAAACGTCCTTTTGCGCGGTGGCCGCGCTGCAGTGCGATCGCGCCGCCGTCGCAACGCCGGAGCTGCGGCTCGGCGATGCGTGCGCGATGATTCCTCCCTTCACGGGCAACGGCATGGCGATGGCGTTCCAAAGCGTGGAGTGCGCGCTCGGCCCGCTCGTGGCGTTTGCGCGCGGCAACGTTTCCTGGAGCGTCGCCCGGCAAACCGTGCAGCGCGCGTTGCGTCGCCGTTTTCGTGTGCGGCTCGCCGTCGCGCAAATTCTCCATCCGTTTCTCCTCCAGCGCGGGATGCAGGCGACGCTCTCGCTGCTGAATCGTGCTCAGCTCGTGCCACTCACGCCGCTGCATCGTGTCCTGCACTGACGATGTATCTGCACGCGCTCGCCACCGCCGTTCCCGACCACACATTCACGCAGGCCCAGTGTTGGGACATTGTTCAACACTCCGGTGTAAAGGCCCGGCTCTCGCGCCGCTCCGCGCTCACGTTGCACGGCATCCTGCGCGGCGATCACGGCATCGAGACGCGGCACTTCGCCATGAGCGACGCCTCGCGCGTGTTCGATCTCAACGCCGACGAGCTCAACGCCAACTTTCTCCGCGAAGGCCCCGCGCTCGCCGAGCGCGCGTTGCGCCGCGCCTGCGAAGAATCCGGCATCCCGCTCGACAGCATCGACGCGCTGCTCATCTGCACGTGCACCGGCTATCTCTGCCCCGGACTCACGAGCTACGTGTCGGAACGCTGCGGCCTGCGCACCGATGTTTTTCTGCAGGATCTCGTCGGACTCGGCTGCGGCGCCGCGATTCCCACGCTGCGTGCAGCGAGTCACATCGTGGCGTCGCGTCCCGATGCGACCGTCGCCTGCATCGCGGTCGAAATCTGCTCCGCTGCGTTCTATCTCGATGACGACACGGGTGTGCTCGTGAGCGCATGTCTCTTCAGCGACGGAGCCGCAGCGACGTTGTGGCGTGCGACCGCGCGCCACGCTTCCGCGCTACGCTGCTTCGGCTTTCAAACGCTCCACCTTCCCGCACAGCGCGATCATCTCCGCTTCGAGCAACGCGACGGAAAACTCCGCAACTTGCTCGACCGTTCCGTGCCCGAGCTCGCCGCCGGGGCCGTCGAAACGCTGTGGCACCAGCGCGGCCCGCGCCCCGTTTCCGCCGTCGTCGCTCACCCCGGAGGACGAGATGTGCTCGATGCGCTCACTCCGGTTGTCGCGCCCTACCCACTCGACGCGAGTCACGAGACGCTGCGCCGTTTCGGCAACATGAGCAGCCCGTCCGTTCTGTTCGCGCTTGAGGAAACGCTGCGTCGCGGCACCGACACGAGCGCGGGCGATCTGTGGCTCGTGAGTTTCGGCGCCGGCTTCAGCGCGCACGCCTGCCGGCTTGGCGCCGCGTGAACGAATCTTTCGCTTTCCTCTTTCGCAGAATCTCCCTCAGTTTCGCGTCGCATGGCCAAGCTCACCGACCTCGTTGACTACTGCGACAAACGCCCCCGCCGCGCCGCATTCAAAGACGCGCCCGGCGCCTTCAACGGTCTGCAAGTCGCCAACCGCGGCCGCGTCCGTAAAATCGGCGCCGCCGTCGACGCGGGCGTCGTGCCCTTCCAACGCGCCGTCGAAGCCGGCGTGGATTTTCTCATCGTGCATCACGGCATGTATTGGGACATGCCGCGCCCGCTCACCGGGCCCGTCTACGATCGCGTCGCAACACTCATCAACGGCGACTGCGCGCTTTACTCGAATCACCTGCCGCTCGATTCGCATCCCGAGATCGGCAACAACGCGCTGCTCGCGCGCCAGCTCGGCCTTCGCGCGACGCGAGGATTTTTGCCCAACGAAGGCGGCGACATCGGACGCATCGCGACGTCGAAACTCACGCGCTCCGCGATCCGCGCGCGGCTCGAAGAACACTATCACCGCATCGTCGCCATCGAGTATGGCTCGGAAAAACCGTCCGCGATCGCGTTCTGCAGCGGCAGCGGCAACAGCGCCGTGCCCCAGCTCCGTGCGGTTGGAGTGGATACGCTCGTGACGGGCGAACTGCGCGAAGAGTGGTTCAACCGCGCGCAGGAAGAGAAACTGAATCTGTATTTGTGCGGACACTACGCGACCGAAGTCCACGCCGTCTGCGCTCTCGCCGCCGAACTCGCCAAGAAGTTCAAACTCCCTTGGGAATTCATCGGCACCGAAAACCCCCTCTAGTTTTCGCCCGCCTCGCCCCGAGAACCTTCGCCTCCCGCGCAGCCCCTCGAATCCGCTCGACTCCGCTCGACTCCCCTCGGGGCCGCCCGACTCCGCTCGGGGCCGCCCGACTCCGCTCGGGGCCGCCCGGGGCCCATCGAAACCGCTCCTCCGTCCGCGCACAGTGCGCTCCGCGCGCAACGAAGCGTTGCTCAAGTGGCCCAATACAATGTCAACTATTAGTTGACATTGTATTGGGTGCAATTCGCACGTAGCGCGGGATGTGACTTGTTGTGGGTTGGGCGCGTCGTTGGGCGAGCGGGTCGGGATGCCGCGCGGACCGTTTCAAGGCGCGGACATCGCCGGGTCCAGGTGCGTCCCATGTCGCGACAAGGTCGCGGACACGGTCGGGACAAGGTGCGGCATGGAGCGTGGCGCCATGCGGAGCGTGTTGCGACGATGTGCGGATGAGTTCGTGCGCGAAAAACAGGCTTTTCCCGAGCGGGCTTTTCGTGTGTTTCGTGGGATCCCCATGAAACGCATCGCGATCCTCAATGGCCCCAACCTCGACCGTCTCGGCAAGCGTGAGCCGGAGATCTACGGTCGTGCCACGCTGGCCGATCTCGAAGCGGCGTTGCGCAAGGAGTTCGCCGGCGAGGCGGAACTGGAATTTTTTCAATCGAATCACGAGGGCGCGCTGATCGATAAAATCGCGGCGCTCGCGGAGGCGAAGTTCGACGGACTGGTGATCAACGGCGCGGCGTTCACGCACACGAGCGTGGCGCTCCGAGATGCGCTCGCTGGCTCAGGCCTCCGCGCGGTCGAGGTGCACATTTCGAATATCTATAAACGCGAGGAGTTCCGGCATCACTCGCTCACGGCGCCGGTTTGCGTCGCGGTGATCAGCGGGCTGGGCCTCGAAGGTTACCACGCCGCGGTCCGCTTTCTGACCAAGGCATGAGTCGCGCTTCGGCGAGCGATCAAGCGGACGCAGCGGCGGTGTCGTCGGGCGGCGAATCAGAGTGGCTCGTTTGTCACACGAAGCCGCGTTGCGAAAAAAAATTCGTCGCACTGCTGAAGGCAGAGCGTTTCGAGCACTATCTGGCGCTGGTGCAGAGCGTGCGGAAATACCGGCAGCAGACGAAGCGTTTCACCAAGCCGCTTTTCCCGGGCTACGTCTTCACGAGGGTCCCGGCAGACGTGCGCCGTCGACTGTATCAACAGGATTTGCTCGTGCGACTGATCGAGGTGGAGGACGAAGCGAAGTTCCTGCAGCAGTTGAACGACGTGAAGGCGATCGTGGCGTCGGGCTACGAGCTGTCGGTGCTGCCGTTGTTGAACCGCGGACGTCGCGTGAAAATCGTGGGCGGACCGCTGCACGGATTGGAAGGGTTCGTGGATGATCCTTCGAACCCGCAGGGCGTGGTGCTGTCGGTGGACGTGTTGCAGCAAGGTTTGCTGGTGAAGATCCCGGCGGCCAATCTGCACGCACTCCCCTAACCCATGCCGCTTATGCTTTCGTCCCGCGCCGCGAGGTGGCGGACGTTCTGGATCATCTCGGTCTGCGCTTTCGCTCCGCTCTTGCACGGGCAGGATGCTGCGGCGGAAAGCGAAAGCGACTCGGCCATCGCGGGCACAGCGCAGGCGCTGGAATCGTTGATCGATCGATTGCCGGATCTGCTGGATCTCGGCTTGCCGGGCTTTGCGCGCACGGGCGCGGTGCAGCTGATCGCGCGGCCGCGCTTCGGCGATTTGCTGCACGAGGATTATTTTCGGCTGCCGGTGGGCGTGCGTGTGCAGGCGCTGGAGCACTGGGAGGTTCGCACGGAGGCGCGCACGTATTTCACACACGGTTTCGGCGATCCCGCGGGCTACGGGCTCTACGAGGTGCAGGCGGGCGTGAAACGCGAGTGGCCGAGGACGCACGAAACGGGATGGGCGGCGGGCGTGGATTTCGTAACGGCGGTGAGTCGTCCGCCGCCGGGCATCACCGACGGACTGCGCCACTGGGTGCCGTATGTGTCGAACTCGTTCGAGCTGATGCCGACGAAAGGCGTGCTGGGGTTCGCGACGCTGTCGGCGGATTTTATTTCGCGCACGAGCCTTCAACCGGATTTTCGCACGAACCAACTACGGCAGGATTCGCTGATGGTGACCGTGGGCGCGGCGCGGGATTTCGCGCGGTTTCGTGTGATCGTGGCGGCCTCGGTTGCGGACACGACGCTGCTGAGTTCCACCAGCGAGCAGACGGTCGCGCTGCGGCCGAGCGTCGTGATCCCCGTGTTGAAACGAAAAGACAACTCCGCGCGCGCGCAGCTGACGTTTGGCGGACGCGCGGTGTGGGGTCCCGATGGTTGGGACTTCGGCGTGAACACCTCGGTGCGCGTCGATCTGCGCTACAACGCGGGCCGCAAACCCTGACGCCGCACAGCGGCGCTCAGTGCGCGTAAACCCACGCGAACTTCGCCAGGTGCATCGTCGCGCACGCGGCGAGCGCGGCGGCGAGATCGTCCATCACCACGCCCCACCCGCCCGGCAGATGTTGCAGGCGGCGAATGCCAAACGGTTTCACGATATCGAAGAGCCGGAAAAGTCCGAAGCCGGTGAGAAATACCACCCACTCAGGCAACGGTCCGACGAGATGCGGCCACGCGAGAAAGCACAGCGGCATCGCGACGAATTCATCGAGCACGACTTCGCCGGGATCTTTTTTGCCGATGCGAAACTCCGCCTCGCCGCAAAACGCGACCGCGAGATACGCGCCGATCGCGCTCATGAGCACCGTGCCGATCACGCCGAGCGGATGGAAGAAAACCGTGAAGTAGCAGAGCCCCGCGAGAGAACCCCAGGTGCCCGGTGCAGGCAGCTTGCGTCCGAGCGGCCCCAGCGTGGCGATAGCGATCACCTTGCCGCTCGGGAGAAAGCGCGGCCAGTTCGGTTGTTCGAGCCGCATCGCTCAGTCCGTCACCACGTGGCCGTGGCGTTTGAAATACGTGTAGCCCGACGTGATCGTGAGCACTGCGGAAAGCGCGAAGAGCGCCATGCCGATCCAGTAGATCGCACCGATCCACCATTGCTCGGACCCTTGGAAAAGCTCGCCGAAATCCTGCGAAAACATCCGCGCGCCGAGCAGCCAGCCGATGGCGTTGAGTTGGAGAAAGGTTTTCACTTTTCCGCCCGCGTCGGCCTCGACCACCACGCCTTTCGACGCCGCCACCATGCGCAGGCCCGAGATCATGAATTCGCGACCGAGGATGCACAGCAGCACGATCATCGCGGTGATGCGGTAGTGCATGAAATAGCCGCCGTTCACGAGCGCGATCATGATGCCGAGCACCATGACCTTATCGATGACCGCATCCATGAACCGGCCAAACGTGGACACCTGCCCGCTCTCGCGCGCAAGTTTGCCGTCGAGCCAATCCGTGAGCGCCGCCGCGATGAAAAGCCAGAAAGCCAGCGTCGCCGCCCACTGAAACTCCGCATACATGAACGCGACGATGAGGAACATCGCCGGCAGCCGGGAGAACGTCAGGATATTGGGCAGATTCAGTCGCACGGGAACCCGCAGAAGACATACGCCGCGCGGGTAAAAGCAACATCGGACGCAGCTACCGCCAACGTATCGCAGGACAGAAACGCGAGAAACGCATCGCCAGCTCGCGCGCTTTCATTTCACTGCGGGTTCCCTCCCCCGGTCATGCGCCACTGCATCTATCCAGGCACGTTCGATCCGATCACTTACGGGCACCTCGATGTGCTCGCCCGCGCCGCGAAGCTCTTCGATCGCGTGACGGTTGCCATCGCCGAAAACGCCGGCAAAGGCCCGCTCTTTTCCGCGGCGGAGCGACTGGCGCTGGTGCAGGGTCAGGCCGCCAAGTTTCCCAACGTGACGGTCGTCACCTTCGGCAACCTGCTCGTGGAGTTTGCCCAGCAGCACAAGGCCGACGCGATCATCCGCGGTCTGCGCGCGATTTCCGACTTCGAATTCGAGTTCAACATGGCGCTCATGAACCGCCACCTCGATCCGCGCATCGAAACGATCTTTGTGATGCCCGCCGAACAATTCTCCTACACGAGCTCCACGCTCGTGAAGCAGGTCGCGAAGTTCGGCGGCGACGTCAGCCACTTCGTGCCCGCGGCCGTGGCGGAAGCGTTGCAGCAGAAATTTGCGCAAAGCAGTCCCACGCCGTGACGCGCGCGATTGCCTGTTACCTTTGAAAGTGAGCCGCGTCTAAACGCGCACATCCAGTCCGGCTTCGGCCGGCCTCTTCCTTTTTCCAGCCATGGCCCAACCCAAGTCTTTTGTCGGTCTCATCGTTATCGTGATCCTGCTCATCGCCGCTGGCGCGGGCTGGTATTTCTGGAAACGCGAAACGCCGGTGCGGGCTGAATACAACACCGTCACCCTCGCCGCCGGCGAGATCACCCAGTCTGTCACCGCCACTGGCACGCTCGAGCCCGTCATCACCGTCGAAGTGGGCAGCCAGATCTCCGGCATCATCGATCAGGTCCTGGTCGACTATAACTCCGTGGTGAAGGAGGGCGACGTTGTCGCGCACATTGACTCGTCGACTTATGAATCGCGCCTCCGCTCCGCCGAAGCCGATCTCGCCAACGCCAAGGCGAACCAGCAACTCGCCCAGCTCAACGCCGACCGCATCCGCACGCTGCGCGAAAATGGTTTGGTGCCGCAGTCGGATCTCGACCAGGCGATCGCGCAACTCGCCCAGGCCGACGCCCAGGTGCAGATCCGCTCCGCGTCGGTCGAGAGCGCGCGCATCGATCTGTCGCGTTGCACGATCTACTCGCCGATCGACGGCATCGTGCTCTCCCGCCAGGTCGACGTCGGCAAGACCGTCGCCGCGAGCTTCAACACGCCCGTGCTCTTCACCATCGCGAACGATCTCACGAAAATGCAGATCGTCGGTGCGATCGCCGAAGCCGACATCGGCAACGTCGAGATTGGCCAGCCGGTGAACTTTACGGTCGACGCGTTTCCCAACCGCCAGTTCCGCGGACGCGTTTCGCTGATCCGCAATTCTCCGCAAACGGTGCAAAACGTCGTGACCTACGACACGATCATCGACGTGCGCAACGACGACCAAAAGCTGCGCCCCGGCATGACGGCCAACGTTGCCGTGACGATCGCCCGTCGCGAAAACGCCCTGCGCCTCCCCAACGCCGCGCTGCGCGTGCGTATCCCTGAGTCCATTCAAGTCGCGGTCGCCCCGTCAGCCGACGGCAAGGCCCCCGCGCCCGCCGCCAAACCGATGACGGAGGAAGAGCGCCGCACAAAGATGCGCGAGCTCATGCGCGACGCCGGATTCACGCCCGGCTCCGGTCCGCCGTCGCCTGAAGTTCGCGCGAAGATGCGCCAGCTCGCCGAAGAGCGCGGCATCGATTTGTCCGGCTTCGGCGGCGACCGCGGTGGTTCCGGCGGCCCCGTCACCCGCACGGTGTATCGACTTATTGGAGACGGCCCCAACGCCCGCCCCGAAGCCGTCACCGTGAAACTCGGCGTCTCCGACGGCACCCACACGGAGGTGATCGAAGGTTTGTCCGCAGGAGATCGCATCATCACCGGTGTTTTCGTTCCGACCGCCTCCGGTTCGGGCGGGCCGTCGAGCAATCCCTTCAGCAGCGGCCCCCGCCGCTTCTAACGTCTTCGCCCGCGCATGGCTTCCGTCGTCCAACTCACGAACATCCAGAAAATCTACGACTCGGGCGAGGTGAAGGTCCACGCCGTGCGCGGCGTTTCGCTGGAGATCCACCGCGGCGAGTTCATCGCGATCATGGGCTCGAGCGGTTCCGGCAAATCCACGCTGATGAACACGCTCGGCTGCCTCGATCGCCCCACGAGCGGCACCTATCTGCTCGACGGCATCGACGTGTCGAAACTCGATCGCAACGCCCTCGCCGATCTCCGCAACGAGAAGCTCGGGTTCGTCTTCCAGGGTTTCAATCTCCTCGCCCGCACCACCGCACTCGAAAACGTCGAGTTGCCCATGCTCTACGGCCGGCGCCGCGTCTCGCATCGCGAGATGCGCGACCGCGCGATGCACGCGCTCGAGATCGTTGGCCTCGGCAAGCGCGCGGATCACTTCCCCAGTCAGCTTTCCGGCGGCCAGCAGCAACGCGTCGCGATCGCACGCGCGCTCGTGAACCAGCCGCAGGTGCTGCTCGCCGACGAGCCCACCGGCAATCTCGACAGCAAGACATCCGTCGAGGTCATGGGCGTTTTTCAAAAGCTCAACGACAGCGGCATCACGATCGTGATGGTCACGCACGAGCTCGACATCGCGCAGTTCTGCAAACGCAACCTCATCATGCGCGACGGTCGCATCGTCAGCGACGTGCAGGTCGCCAACCGCAGCCACGCTGAGGTGGAGATGCAGAAAATCCTCGCCGCCGAATCCCAGGCCAAACTCATCGACCACGCCTGAGCATGCGCAGCCTCTTCACCATTCTCATCGCCCTTCGCGCGCTCCGACGAAACAAACTTCGCTCGGTGCTCACCGGGCTCGGCATCATCATCGGCGTCGGCGCCGTGATCGCGATGGTCAGCATCGGCAACGGCGCGAAGGCGCAGGTCGAATCCCAAGTCGCCAGCCTCGGTCAAAACGTCATCACCGTTTTCTCGGGCAACTTCACGAGCGGCGGCATGCGCGGCGGTTGGGGCAGCGCCCCCACACTCACGGTTGAGGACGCAACCGCCATCGCCACGGAAATTCCGAGCGTCGTCGGCGTCAGCCCCGAAGTCCGCGACCGCAATCAGATCCTCGCCAATGGTCTCAACTGGAACACCCAGGTGCTCGGCGTCGGACCGGACTATCCTTCGATCCGCAGCTGGACGTTTGCCGAGGGCACGGTGTTTACCGATCAGGATGTCCGCAGCGTCGGCAAAGTCGCCGTCATCGGCAAAACCGTCGCCGACCAGCTCTTCCCGAATCAAGACCCGATCGGCCAGACGATCCGCATTCGCAACATCCCGTTCACGATCGTCGGTCTGCTCGCGCCGAAAGGCTTCAATCTCTTCGGCCAGGATCAGGACGACATCGTGCTCGTCCCCTACACGAGCCACATGAAGCGGCTCTCGCGCCGCACGCACCTCAACTCGATCCTCGTGCAGGCCGTCAACGCGGCTTCGATCGAACGCGCGCAGCAGGAAATCAACGCGCTCCTGTCGCAGCGTCGCGGCAACCGCGAACCCGATTTCACCGTGCGCACGCAGCTCGAGCTCGCGCAAACCGCCACCGCCACCACGCGCACGATGACCGTGTTCCTCGGTTTCACCGCCGGCATTTCGCTCGTTGTGGGCGGCATCGGCATCATGAACATCATGCTCGTGTCCGTCACCGAGCGCACGCGCGAGATCGGCATCCGCCTCGCGGTCGGCGCGCACGGACGCGACGTGCTTCTGCAGTTCGTCGTCGAAGCCGTGCTCCTCAGTTCCGTCGGCGGAATCCTTGGCATTTTGATCGGTGTGGGCGCCTCGGAAGTCGTGCGCCGCTTCGTCGGCTGGCCCGTGCTCGTGTCGCCGTTCTGGGTGATTTTGTCCTTCGGCGTCAGCGCCGTCGTCGGCCTCTTCTTCGGCTACTATCCCGCCCGCAAAGCCGCCCGCCTCGACCCGATCGACGCCCTCCGCTACGAGTGAGTCAAAGTCGACTTTGCCACTGAGTCTAAGGCCCGCGTCAGTTCGCCCCTCATACAAGAGCTGAAGTCGGGCGATAATTCAGCAGCTTCGGACTATTACCGCAGTGCTCTGCGAACGCGCCCCGTCGACGAGTATGTGAAGGATGCGATCGCGAGATTTCAGCTGCGACGGGAACGCTTGGAGAAGTTGGAGCAAGAGGGAGGAAACTAAGGTGAGCCGAATCCGCCCGCTTCTCCTCAGCCTTCTCGCCTTCATCGGCGCCACGCACGCGGTGGCCCAGCACGCCGACGAGTTTGGTGACGTCTATGTCACTGTATCCGGGCGAGTCATCTGGGGGCCGCCTTCAGGAACAGGAACAGCAAAGGTTACCCTCTCGCTTTCTGGTAAAACGGCTGCCAGCACTACAGTCACACGTGGCGCCGCTCTTCCAAGCACAAGCGAGACCAACCGCATAGGCACCCGCCTCATTCCAGGAGTAAGCTATACGGTCAGGATGGTAGGCGATAATGGATTCACTCCCGATCTCAATATGGGTAAGGTGGGCATGGTTGAAGTTCACGACCTACCTGCGCAAATTGGCTGAGGCAACTTTGGCACGCGGCATGATGGAGGTTTATCAGTCCTACGTTCCATCAGACGCTTCCGCGAACGGCATGCATGCTTGGCATGCAGCCTCTAACGCTTACCTGGCCGGTGAGCTAGGATTGCTGGGCGCGCCATTTATCTTTCTCGGAGGAATTTATCACGAGACACCGTTCGATTGGGGCTCATTCAGAGCTGAACAGTCGGGAGTGCCTGATCCGGCAACGGGACGACGGGTGGGTGGCCAAGGCAGCATCAATCACTTCCTCGATTCGATGACTGACATGGTTTCCAACGTATTTGGGCTGGTGGCGGGCTATCTCAATCCTGGTGCTTCCTCGGTCGCCTTTGCCGCTAAGTGGGGAAATTACATCCCAGGTCCGGGAGAGCCCGACCCGGCGTTTGGCGGCGGAGGAGGGCAATACAAGGGGCAGCCGTGGGATGCATGGGGGCAATATCCAAAATAAAATGAAGAGCATCTGTGCGATCACATGTGTAGTATGGGCGGTCATGACTGGCTGCGTGTCTGCCCATGAAACAAAACGAATAACGAATGGCGTATACCGTGAGGCGACGAGCATCGAATCGGTCACTGTTCGAGGTGAAACCGTCGAATTTAAGATTCGTGTCGTAAAACTAGATCGAGAACGAGTCTTCTCCCGATTGTATCGCTACGAACTCACGGAGAACGGAAAAATCCGTGTGCTCGCGTCGTCAAATGATCCGGTTTTTGTGGGCGGGGTCTTGCAGTATGATTGGTTTTGGGATGGGAGAGATATCATCCGTAAAGAGCCGAAAAGTGGTAATAGCGTGATTTTTGATCTGCAAACCGAGGTGCAAAAATAGCCGTTCACTTGCGCTCGCGACCAACGGAATACACGAAGGCCCGATTTGCTCGCCCATGGCCCAACGGTGAATCTCCTCCTTGGTATAATAGCGGCAACCAGTAACGAAGATCGGATCTATGCCAATTGAGCTACGAAAAGAATAAAGATTCCCGAACAACCCGCGTTGCAACCAAAGCGCCCCCCTGCATCGGCAGTCGTTGTTCATTGCGCCGCCCCAAGGGCATTCTCCCATTGAACAAGTTTGAATTCAGTCCGAACACGCGCGGGGAGGTGCAGTCGGCGGCGATGTATCGGGGCGACAACCCGCCGGCGAGCGGAGCCCCCGCCAGCAGCGACCAGTTGCCGGGCCGTCGGTTCGAATACCGCTACGACAATATCGGCAACCGGATAACTGCCGGACAGACCGGCTCGATGGAGGGCGGTGACGACGAATATCAGACCAATGCGCTGAACCAGTATATCAGCCGGGAAAACAACACTGTCCGTATTCTTGGCACCGTCGCCTCGGGAGCCGCGGTGGTTTCTGACGTCGGCGCCGTGAACAAGGTGGACCGTTCCTTCGGTGGTGACCTCGTGCCGGACAACGACGAGAGACCAGCACGTGGTCAGGTTTCCCTCTATGCCCTTCTCTCCGGCAGCATTTCCAAACAATCCAAACCGTGGATGGCGCGTCCCCAGTTCGAGGAGATGACCTACGATGCGGACGGCAACCTCGTCAGCGACGGTCAATGGGACTATACCTACGATGCCGAAAATCGCCTCATCGCGATGACGAGCATCAAGCTTCCGCCCGACTTCGAGCGGAAAGCGCTGACCTTCCAATACGATTACCTCAATCGCCGCGTGCAGAAGACGGTGACGCCGATCAACGCAAACGGGTCGACGGGAACCACCGTAACACGGCGATATATCTATGACGGTTGGAACCTGATCGCCGAAATCGGCAACGAATCCGGCCGCCCCCTCAAGCGGACCTTTACCTGGGGGCTCGATCTCACTGGCAGTTTCACGGCCACCGCCGGCGTGGGCGCGCTGGTGGGCATAACGACCTACGGCTCAGGTGGCACCTTGGGAGGCGTTTACCATCCCACCTACGATGGCAACGGCAACGTCGTGGCCATCGTCAAAGCCAACAGCGGAACCGGCCAGGGCGGCGTGAGCGCCGTGTATGAATACTCGCCCGCGGGAGAACTGCTCCGGTGTCAGGAAGATGCCGCACTCGCCGACCAGCCGTTCCGGTTCTCGACCAAGTTCATGGATGTGGAAACGGGCCTGGTCTACTACGGCGCACGCTATTACTCGCCGGGCCTCGGCCGCTTCATCAACCGCGACCCGATTGCCGAACAGGGCGGGCTCAACCTCTACGGCTTCTGCGGCAATGATGGGGTCAACCACTGGGATTATCTCGGTTATTCGTGGCTCTCAAAGAAGCTCAAGAAGATCGGCAAGTGGGTTAAGAAGAACTGGACGAGCATTGTCGGCGTCGCGCTGAACTTGATACCCGGCATCGGCACAGCCCTGTCGGTCGCGTGGAGTGCGGGGGTGGGCTATGCCTACGGAGGCGTAAAAGGCCTGTTGATCGGCGCTGCGGCCGGCGCGATAGGCGGAGGCCTTGGCAAGGCGATAGGCGGAGCTGTCGTTGGACAACTCGGACTGAAGGGCTTTGCGGCAGCAGTAACCCGTGGCGCTATTACGGGCTCGATGGTCGGCGGAGTGAGTGCTGGATTAAGCGGCCGGAGTATCGGCGATGGAATGCTCGCTGGTGCCATAACCGGGGGCGCGTTGGCCGGCGCAACATATGCGGTGCGAGACGGCGGCTTATCGCGGGCATGGCAAAGCATCAAATCCGGGGCCGAAAGCGCCATTGGTTGGGCCAACGGTTCCGCGGACGTAGCGATCACCGGCTCCGCAGAACGCACAGGGGTCGTGATACTCGGGGAGGCAACTTACGAGTTGGATCCCGCGGGCAAGCTCCAGTTGCCTGGTCCAGAGCAACCTGGCCGCCATTGGCTGAACGAGGCCTATGACAACATGTCTTCGGCCGAAACGTCCGCCGTTGCGGCTGCGACTTACGACACTCGACAATCTTACGCGCAGCGGCCCGATCCACTTAAGGCGATCGTGAATGCCGGCAGGGAAACATTTGGAAACGCGGTATTCCAGCAACCGCTGACGACTTTGGCTAAAGCCGGGGCAGCAAGCACTGTGCTAATCGGCACCAGCTATGCAGGAGGCGCAGTAGCTCCAGCCGCTTATCGCAGTGCAATGATGGCAGCTGGCAGCGACGCTGCTCAATGGATTGGGACCAATTATATCAGCTATTTAGCAGGACGGTATGGCGCACCTGGACTGCCAGACGCAAGCATAGGGGGAACTGTGGGATTTTTTGGATCGATGTTCGACAACTCGCAGCAGCAGTAGAAAGGAAACTATGAAACCGCCGGGAAAAGCCGAGGAGAAAGTCTATTTGCTAATCGTGAGTGGTGTTGCCGTTGTCGGCGGCCTAAGCATTCTTGTGACAGGTCATGCAGGCTATCGAACTGGATACGCTTCTGGTCCCCACATCTATGCGGCGGGCTGGGCGTTCCTTTGTCTTGGAGCCGGATACCTCATATCTAGGATGCTGAACCGCAGGAGATAAGAGTTGAGCGGGAATCCGACGGGGTCAGGCCTGAATGGCGCTAAGTTAAGGTCATTTTCACCGAATGTCATACGATGGGTAAAGGACTTACGAACCGGAAATACGCTTAACTTAGCGCCATTCGGAACGGTGCCTGAGTCTTTGGCGGGAGGACTGGGAGGATTGATGGGTTACTGGTTTGACTGAACTATCAGCAATGAAGGAAGACGTTGAAAAACAGGCGTTCTTGATCGTGATTTCGATGATCTCGATAGTCGGAGGCACCAAAATACTCATTACTGGGCACGCTGGTTTTCGTTCGGCGTATGCGAGCGGTCCGCACATTAATGCTTTGGCACTGGCATCTATTACACTCGGCGTGGGCTATTTAGCTTATCGCCTTTTCGCCCGAAAATAAAAAACGAAGGAAAAACCCGAAGGGGTCATGCTGGGGTTGCCCCTTCGCCTGTCTCTGTGGCAGCAACGCGATGGACCATGAAGCTACTGTATACGGTCAAGTATTTGCTCGTGTGTGCTGCGTCACTGGCTTTCAGCCGGCCCTGTTGTGGCGCGGATCGTTTCCCAACAACGCTCGCCGATGATTGGGCAAAAACTAAGCGTGAAGATGCAATCTCCGGCACATACGAGAATCGTTGTTCGGTCGCTTCGCAGGTCGGCTCCAGCTATACCAGTTTGTTGCTGCTCGTTCTTGGTGAATCGACCATGGGCACGGCCAAGACGAAAAGCGCTGTCAAATCGGTAAAAATCACTCAAGAGGCACGCAAAATCACTATCGCAGCGGAGGACGTCGACGGGAATACAGTCATCGCACGGGTTCTTGAGGAGGGGCGAGACTATCACTTCGAGAGCAGCAAAGTCGCTATCGCGAGCAAATGGGACGCAAGCGATGAGTGGAGTTCTGGAAAAGGCATAAGCGTCAATCGGTTTCAGGGGCGTGGACGGATACTTACTAGTCAAATCAGCCATCACTGTTCGTGGCCGGACCCTTTCGTTTCCCACACGAAACGAAGTGACATACTAATTTAGGTTTGAGGCTAAGCGATAGCGCCAGCACATTCAAAGAAGCGCCTTATAGGGCTCGGCATGGAATGATAATCGGGCCCTCTTAGCCGCATGTGGGGCCGACGGCCTCTTGCACAAGCCGAAGAACGATCAGTAATCGTGGGAACCGGAAGCGAAGTTCAAGCTGGCGCCCATCATGCGACCTCCACCAGCTCACCTGCGTAAACCCATGAGTCGGTTCCTAACATTGCTGATCGTGCTGATCGGGCTCACCGGCTGCCAGAACTCTCCGACGCTCGTCCGCTACGAGCCGCAATTCTACAATCCAGCACCTCTGCGGTCGCTCAACGAGGTGGCCACGCTCGATAACACGCGGTATAGCAAGGACACCGTGGGTCAGTATGGCTACGACATCCGTAGGATCGATGATGTCAGGGTGTCCGCGCTTGTTATTCGAGATCGGCGTGTCTTTC
>ENA-UOVV01000124-UOVV01000124.1-compost-metagenome-genome-assembly--contig:-NODE-124-length-114979-cov-80.668833_pt1 | contig 114979 bp, 94 predicted proteins | sample MGYA00238155_ERZ761577 | MGnify/ENA primary metagenome ERZ761577 (study PRJEB28898, sample SAMN06268775) | compost metagenome | isolation source: Emeryville, CA | place: USA:Emeryville, CA | collected...
CACGCCGCGCCGCTGCCCCCTTCACCCCTGCGGGGAGCTTCCCCCGCAAGCGGGGGAAGCGGGTCTCGGCCCGGCGGCTCATGTCATCGATGAACGAGCTTCCCCCGCAAGCGGGGAAGCGGGCAGGCATGCGCCGCTGCCGTGTTCGCGGCGTCGAGCTTCCCCGCTTGCGGGATCGAGGCCGGCCCTCAGGCCGGGTGAGGGTGGCCGGCAGGCCGGACGGGAGCGTTCTCGCTACGGCGCCGCGCCGAGATAATCCAGCGCCGCCTGCAGCATGCCGGTACTGCCGACGCGCAACGCGTCCTCGTCGACGAAAAAGCGCGGAGAGTGGTTGGCAGGTGCGGTCGCCGGGTCCTGTCCGGCCGGTGTCGCGCCGACGAAGAAGTAGACGCTTGGCACGCCGATCGACGCGCCGAAGTGCGGGAAGTCCTCCGACGCGGTCCAGCGCCGAGCCTCCACCACGTGATCCTTGCCGAGCGCCTTCTCGAGGCTCGCGCGGACTTTCGCGGTGAGGGCGGGATCGTTCCAGGTGACCGGGTTGCTGCCCGGCACGACCGGGATCTGCGCCTCGACAGTGGCGCCGTTCGCCGCGGCGACCTGCTCGGCGTAGTTCTGCAGGCTGGCCAGCGCCTGCGCGCGCATGTCCTCGTCGAACGCGCGCACCGTGCCTTCCAGGCGCGCGGTGTCGGGCACGATGTTGAAGCGCATGCCGCCGTCGAAGATGCCGAAGGTGACGACCGCCGGCTCCTTGTTGATGTCGAGCTGGCGGCTGACGATCGCCTGCGCGCTGGTGACGATCTGCGCCGCGGTCACGATCGGATCGACACCCAGCCAAGGCGTCGCCCCGTGGCTCTGCCGCCCGTGAACGACGATGCGGAAGGTGTCGGAGCTGGCCATCGTGCCGCCGGCCCGGATGCCGACGGTGCCGGCCGGCAGCACGCTGGCGACATGCATGCCGAGGATCGCGTCCGGCCGGAAGTCCTTGAAGACCCCCTCCTCCACCATCAGCGGCGCGCCGCCGCTCTCGCCGATCGGCGAGCCTTCCTCCGCGGGCTGGAAGATGAACATCACCTCGCCCGGCAGCTCCGCCCGCATGCGGGCGAGCGCGGTGGCGACGCCGAGCAGCATCGAGGTGTGCGTGTCGTGGCCGCAGGCGTGCATCACGCCGACCGTCTTGCCCTGGTACTCGCCCTTCGCCTTCGACGCGAACGGAAGATCGACTTCCTCCGTCACCGGAAGACCATCCATGTCGGCACGGATCGCGAGCTTCGGCCCGGGACGGCTGCCGCGCAGGATGCCGACCACGCCGGTGTGCGCGATGCCGGTCTGCACGTCGAGGCCGAGCGAGATCAGGTGATCGGCGACGATCTTCGCCGTGCGCGTCTCGCGGTTGCCGAGCTCCGGATGCTCGTGCAGGTCGCGCCGCCATGCGGTGATCTGCGGCAGCAGCGGCGCGATCGCGGCGGCAGCGTCGGCAGGTTCATCGGATGCGGCCAAAGCCGGTTGCGCAAACGCGAAAAACAGCGCGCAGGTGGACAGCGAGACGATGCGGGACATGGTCGATTCCTCATGCGGACTGCGCCCATGCTCGCCGCGAAGCGACGTCGCGTCCAGTCCGCGGAAAGCACCCCTTCCGTCGCTGCCGCGACACCTTCCCCTGCTGCGCAGGGGCAGGGAAGCAAGCGCTTCACTTCTCTGCACCCCTGCTCCGCCTCGCGCATCTTCTTCGCTTCCCCCGCAAGCGGAGGAAGCTGCCCGGGGGGGGCTGAAGGGGGCATTCGGTATGACGGGATCATTCGGTACATGCGAAGCGTCGCAGCGAACAGCACCCTTTCCGTCGCTGCCGCGACACCTTCCCCTGCTGCGCAGGGGCAGGGAAGCAAGCGCTCCGCTTCCCTGTACTTCTGCTCCGCTTCGCGCGTTTTCTTCGCTTCCCCCGCAAGCGGGGGAAGCTGCCCGGAGGGCTGAAGGGGGCGCTTCTGCTCTGCTTCCCGTGCAGCGGCGCGGAGTGCTGGATGCGCAGATCGTGGCGCTACAGCCCGAGCACCAGATCCTCGGCTTCCACGTGATCGACGCGGATGCGGTTGGCGAACAGCGAGAACGCGAGCATGCCGGCGAGGCCGTGCGACTGTCGCGCCCACGGCGGCAGCCACAGCGGCGGCACGATCCAGCCCAGCTCGAAGCACGGCGCCAGCGCGATCACGTCGTGCAGCGCGAGCTTGCCGGCGAACAGGTTGTGGCACAGTTCCATGCGCTGGTTGCGCAGCGCCCAGCGGAAGAACGTGTGCACGGACAGCAGGCCGTGCAGGTACACGCTGTCCTTGGTGAACGCGGCGCCGCCTTCGAGCGGTGCGCCGCGGAACACGCGCTGGGCGGAAGCGAAGCTCTCGCCCTCGCGCTGGCCGGAGTCGACGAAGAAGCGGAACACGTCGACGAAATCGGCGCCGCGCAGCGCCATGTCGATGGCCAGGATGCGCAGGCTGATGCGCTTCATGCGCGCGATGTCGATCGAACCGGACATCAGCTCGGCGAACACCGCCAGCCCCTCCTGCGTCGCGGTCACGCGTGGCGACGCGCGCGACAGCGATTTCAGGTGCGGCTGCTCGCGACCGTTGAGCGCGGTCAGGCTGTGCACGAACGCCTCGTGGTGCAGCAACTGGGCGCGGTCGTAGAGGCTGAAGCGCGCGCCGGTGCGCAGGCGGATGCGCGTCGCGCCGGCGGCGGCCTTGGCGATCAGGTCGGGGTCGGTCTCGACCACGATACGGCCCTTGCCGAAGAAGGCATCCAGCTCGTCCTGCAGTTCCGACTGCAGCGATTCGGAGCGAAGCGCGAGCGGCACCTCGTCCATCGGCGAGCTGCTGTGGAAATCGTCGGCGATCTCGATGAAGTGCCTTGCGGCGTCGAGGCTGGTCAGCCGGGCGCCGGGAATGCGGTCGCCCGGCTGTCCGTACAGGCGCGCCGAATGCGCGGTGATGGCCGGCGTGCCGGCCGCGTCGAGCATCTCCGTCGCAACCCGCCACGATGCGGCCGAGCGTCGCACGTACTCGCCGAGCGGATCGCCCGCATCGGCCTCGTGCGCGATCGCGTCGAGCTCCGTCCGCACGTCCGAAAAATCGAATCGCGGATACGTGATCTCGGGAAGTTCGATGCGCCCGGCCCGCCATCCGGCAAGAAAACGCGCTTCCGCCGACGCCGGCCAGCTCAGCGAGCCGAGCACGCGGATGCCGCGCGTGGCATCCACCAGCCGCGCATCGAGCGCCGCGTGGCGAGCAAGCGTGCGGTTTCGGGTGGCCGCGTCCATCGCGGCGAACATAGCAGAGCGCGGGGCTGCTAAGGTGCATCGCGTGGCCGGTCGGCCGCCGTCCCCCTGTCGTTCCCCCGGAGCCTTCGATGATCCGCACTTCCCGCATGCACCACGGCGCACCGGCGCCGCTCGCCGCCGCCATCGCGCTGGCGTTCGGCCTCACCTTGCCGGCCCACGCGTCCGGCCCGTCCGCAGGCGTTTCCAGCCCGCGCTATGCCGCGCAGATGTCCCTGCGCAAGGGCGCTTACCTGCCCGATCCGGGACGGATCGCCAAGAGCGCGTCGCCGCGCCCCGCCGGCGGCGCCACGCTGCCGGTGAGCAACTGCCTCGACGACGGCAGCCCGGGCAGCCTGCGCGCGGTCGTCGCATCCGCGAGCGATGGCGACACGATCGACATGACCGCGCTCGCCTGCGGCACGATCACCCTCACGCAAGGCCCGATCGACACCAGCATCCTCAGCGACGACCCGTTGGTCGACGTGGTCTTCCAGGGGCCGGGGCGCGACGAACTGGTGATCGAGGCAGCGGGCGATTCGATGACCTTTCTGGTCGGCACCGGATCGAGCGCGACCGGACACGCCACCTTCAACGACCTGACCATCGCCAATTCCAGCTATTCGGGCGGCCTGGCGGCGTGCGTCAACAGCTTCGGCGGCACCATCGAGCTGAATCGCGCCACGATCACCAACTGCCACGCCAGCGGCACGGTGCCGCTGGTATTCGGCGGCGCCGTCAACGCCAACAAGCTGATCCTCGTCGACAGCACGATCAGCGATTCGTCCGCGACCGGCACGGGCAACAGTTCCTTCGCGATCGGCGGCGGCGCCTACGCCACCGACAGCGCCATGCTGGTACGCAGCACGATCAGCGGCAACGCCGTGTCGGCACCGTGGTCCATCGGCGATGACGGCTATGGCTACACCACGGCTGGCGGCGGGCTCTACACCCAAAGACTCGCGATGACCGACAGCACGATCGCCGGCAACAGCGTCGAATCGACCAACACAGGCGAAGACGCGCGCGGCGGCGGCATCTTCGTGCGCGGTGTCGGCGAGATCGAAAGCTCGACCATCGAAGGAAACTCCGCCGATGGCAGCGGCGGCGGCATCTACAAGGAGATCTACAGCGTCTACGGCGATCCACCGCCACCGCAGGACACCAAGCTGTACCTCGTCAACAGCACGCTGTCGGGCAACACGGCGGCGTCGGGCGGCGGCCTCGCCATTTCGCGACCGCTGTACCTGTCCAACAGCACCATCGCGTTCAATCACGCAACCGATGGCGCGGGCGGCGTGATGTTCCTCGTCGACGGCGTGTACGATGCGGAAGGCAAGCTCGACGCGCAAAGCTCGATCATCGCCTCCAACACCACCGACGGTGCCACGCACGAAGCCGACTTCGGTGCGGATGGCGCGGTCGCGATCACCGGAGCGAACAACCTCGTCGTCAGCGCCGATGCCACGCTCACCCTGCCCGCCGACACCCTCACCACCGACCCGCTGCTCGCACCGCTGGCGTGGAACGGCGGCGCGACGCGCACGCATGCGTTGCTCGATGGAAGCCCCGCACTCGATGCCGGCAACAACGCCGCGGAACTCGATTTCGACCAGCGCGGCGAGAACTTCGCGCGCGTCGCCGGCACCGTGGCGGACATCGGCGCGTTCGAGCGGCAGGGTCCGGTCACGGTGGAAGATCGCATCTTCGCCGATGGCTTCGACCCCGCCGCGGCGACCGCAACGATCGAACACGTCATCGACGACGGCGACGGCGACACCAACCAGGGACCGCCGTCCAGCTTCGATCCGGACATGCTGTGGGGCAACTACTTCACCGCGCAGCCCGGCGGCGAGTTCGTCGCACGCATCCAGGTCGCGTTCGGCCCGACCTTCCCGTCGCTCGCCGACGGCCCGGTCACGTTCTGGGTGCTGCAGGATCCGGACAACGACGGCGATCCGCGCAACGCATACGCGGTCGGCAGCGTGGAAGGCGTGCCGGACGTGTTCAACGACGACTTCTTCGAGGTGCAGATCCCGCCGACCTTCGTCAGCGGCGGATTCTTCGTCGGCGCCAGCGCGAAGCTGCTGGGCGGGCAGGACAAGCCCGCGCGCGTGGACACCGACGGCGACGCCACGCAATCGTGGTTCTTCTACGCCCCCGACATCGCCGCGACGATCGACGACCTCGCCGCGGCGCCGTTCGGCACGCGCATGGACGACACCGCCTACGTCATCTACCCCGGCGTGTTCATGATCCGCGCGGAGGCGGAAGCCGTGCCGTAGCCGGATTCCGGCCACCTTCCCGCGCAAGCAGCGCGCGGACTCCGCTCCCCACGCGCAGCGGGGGAGCTGTCGCGCAGCGACCAAGCAGCGCCCTTCTTCGCTTCCCCCGCTTGCGGGGGAAGCTCGCGAGCGCGGGTGCGCTTTCGCACTGCAACGACTCGCTTCCCCCGCGTGCGGGGGAAGCTCCCCGAAGGGGTGAAGGGGGCGATCGCCGCGCTCGAAACCGCTTCCGCGTCGGAAGGGAACTCTGACGGAAGGCTCCGGCCACCTTCCCGTGCAAGCAGCGCGCGATCAGTTGCGGTCGTATTTCTCGTCCAGACGGCGATGCAACGCGCGCGTCTGCAAGCGCTCGTCGCCCTTGCGGCGCAGCCTGGCCTCCAGCGTATCGGCGGCGGCGGCAAGTTCGTCGCGGAGCTTCAGGTAGTTGTGCCACCGCTCGGTATCGAGCGAGCCTTCCTCGATCGCCGCGCGCACGGCACAGCCGGGTTCGCTGCCGTGCGCGCAATCGCCGAAGCGACAGGACTGGGCCAGATCCTCGATGTCGGCGAACTGCCCGTCGTCGATCGCTTCGTCGCCGGCCAGCTTGAGCTCGCGCATGCCCGGCGTGTCGATCAGGCAACCGCCGCTGGGCAACGGCAGCAGCGAGCGGTGCGTGGTGGTGTGGCGTCCGCGGCTGTCGTGCTCGCGCACGGCTGCAGTCGCCTGCCGCGACTCGCCGAGCAAGGTATTGGTCAACGTGGATTTGCCGACCCCGGAGGAGCCGACCAGCACCACGGTCTGCCCCGGCCCGAGATAGGCGAACAGCGGCGCGATGCTGTCTGCCGACTTCGCATTGACCGCATGCATCGGCACGTCCGGCAGGCGCGCGCCGAGTTCGGCAAGCGCCGCGTCGGGATCGACCTCGCCGCGATCGGCCTTGGTCAACACCAGCACCGGCGCGGCACCGCTGGCCTGGATCAGCAGCAGGTATCGCTCGATGCGCGCCGGGTTGAAATCGCCGTCGAGCCCGGTCAGCACGAACACGTGATCCACGTTCGCGGCGATCACCTGCAGGCGGCCGCTCTCGCCCGCCGCGCCGCGCTTGAGCTCGCTGCGCCGTGGCAGCACGCGCTCGATCATCGCGGGTTTGCCCGGCCGATAGAGCACGAAGTCGCCCACCGCGGGACGCGTAACCGGATCGACGTTGCGGCGCAGGAAACGCGCCGCCGGTTGCGCGGTGAACGCGGTTTCGCCGTCGTGCAGTTCGTAGCCCGCACGATGCTGCGCGGCGACGCGCGCAAGCGCGAGGCCATCCGCATCGAACGGTTGCGCCGGCGCGCGCCAGCCGATGCGCTCGATGCCTGCACTGCAATCGGAATCGGTTTGCCTGGACGTGCCGGCCATGACGGGTATCTCGGATACGCGTTGCGCGCTCGTGAGGATCGGAAGGAGGCGGGATGGAGTGTCGGACCGGAACCGGAAGCCCGGCCGGATGTCGCCTGATCCGGCTGGATGCAACGAGGGGCGATTCTAGCCGCGTCGGCCGCTCCGTGGCATGACGCCGCTCGTTGTCGCGCATGCTGCGGCGCACTGCTAGGATTTGCCGATTCGTCACCCGCAGGGCGCCTCCCATGCACGACTCCGCGGTCGCCGCCAGCCGTCGGCTCGACCAGGTCCGTTACGACATCCGCGGGCCGCTCAGCCGGCGCGCGCACCAGATCGAGGCGGAAGGCCACGCCGTCCTGCGCCTGAACATCGGCAACCCGGGCCTGTTCGGCTTCCGCGTGCCGCAGCACCTGCGCGACGCGATCGCCGGATCGCTGCCGCGCAGCGAGGCCTATTGTCATCAACAGGGCCTGCCGGAGGCACGCGAGGCGATCGCCGCCCAGCATCGCCGGCAAGGCGCCGATGCCGCGATGGAGCGCGTGTTCATCGGCAACGGCGTCAGCGAATTGATCGACCTCAGCCTGCGCGCACTGCTGAACGAGGGCGACGAGGTGCTGATCCCGGCACCCGACTACCCGCTGTGGAGTGCGGCCACGCGCCTGAACGGCGGCGAGCCGGTGTACTACCCCTGCCCGCCGGAGCGCGGCCATCTGCCCGACCCGGACGAGGTCGAGAGCCTCGTCACGCCGCGCACGCGCGCGATCGTGCTGATCAATCCGAACAACCCGACCGGCGCCGTCTATCCGCGCGAACTGCTGCAGGCGGTGGTCGACATTGCGCGCCGCAACGGGCTGGTCCTGCTCTGCGACGAGATATACGACAGCATCGTGTACGACGATGCCGCGTTCACCCCGCTCGCGCCGCTGGCCGGCGACGTGCCGTGCATCGCCTACGGTGGGCTTTCCAAGGTGCACCTCGCCTGCGGCTACCGCGTGGGCTGGGGCTCGGTGACCGGCGATGCCGAGCGCATCGAGCCGCTGCTGCGCGCGCTCGACCTGCTCGCGGCAATGCGCCTGTGCAGCAACGTGACGGCGCAATGGGCCATCAAGCCGGCGCTGGAAGGCGCGAACGAGATCCGCGCGCTGACCCGTCCCGGCGGACGCCTGCATGCGGCGCGCGCGGCGGTCATGGACGCGGTCGCAGGCAGCGCATTCCTCGAGTGCGTCGCACCGCAAGGTGCGCTGTACGCGTTCCCCGGCGTCGATGCGGCGCGCCTGCCGGGTTTCGATGACGAGGCGTTCGCGCTCGACCTGCTCGAACACGAGCACATCATCGTGGTGCCCGGATCAAGCTTCAACATTCCCCGGCGCAACCGTTTCCGCGTCACGTTGCTGCCGGAGCCGGCCGTGCTCGCCGATGCCTTCGCGCGCATCGAACGCACGCTGCAGCGTCACGCGGAAGCCTCGGCACGCCGCGTCGCCTGACCATGCCCGTCCCCGCGCGCTTCCTGGCCCTCGGCGATTCGTACACCATCGGCGAGGGCGTCGCGGCCGAAGAACGCTGGCCCGCCCAGCTCGCACGGCGACTCGATGCGCGCGGCATCGCGCTCGCCGACCCCGAGATCGTCGCCGCCACCGGCTGGACCACGGACGAGCTCGCCGCCGGCATGGACGACCATGCGTTCGCGCCGCCGTATGCGCTGGCGAGCCTGCTGATCGGCGTGAACGACCAGTACCGCGGACGCGGAATCGATGCGTTCGCCTCCGGCTTTCGCGCCCTGTTCGATCGTGCCGCCACGCTCGCGGGCGACGCGGCGCGGGTGTTGGTGGTCTCGATTCCGGACTGGGGCGTCACGCGCTTCGCCCGCGAACAAGGCCGTGATGCACCGGCGGTCGCCGCGCAGATCGACGCTTTCAATGCGGTCGCGCACGAGGTCGCGGTCGCCGCCGGCAGCACCTTCGTCGACGTCACCGCCGCCTCGCGCGAAGCCGGCGACCATCCCGGCATGCTGGTCGCCGACGGTCTGCATCCATCCGCCGCGCAGTACGCGATCTGGGTCGACGCGATCCTGCCCGCCGCGCTCCGCATCCTCGATCCCGCGGCGCGCTGACGCATCCCGATCCGGTCGGCGCGCCGGCCTGTCGCGTGCGGCACCATTCCGCACCCGATTTAACGGGACCCGAACAATCGCCGGAAACCGGTTTGGTACGTTTCCACCCATGACGGGGAAGCGGCACGGTTCGCGACACCCCCCTTTTTCATCGAAGGGAACGCCTGCGCATGTCCTTCCATCGGCTCGCCGCATTGCTCGCCGTCGCCGTCGCCGCCATGGCGCCCTGGTCCGCAAGGGCGGAGGCGATCTGGAGCCTGGACGCATTGCTTGCGGAGCCCACGACCGACGTCTCGCCGCTGCTCGTCGCCGCCCGCGTGCCGGCGGATGCGGCGCCGGCCGCCGCGACAGCCAGCCCGGATGCCGCCGCGCCGGAGACATCCGGCAAGCGCCTGCGCCGCGTGCTGGCCGACCTGTCCATGAGCCTGCGCCACATCCGCTACAAGATGGGCGGGCGCGATCCGGCGACCGGCTTCGATTGCAGCGGCTTCGTCCGCTACGTGTTCCGCCATGGCGCCGGACTGGACCTGCCGATGGATTCGGCCAGCCAGTACCGATCCGGCAATGCCATCGCGCGCGAGAACATGAAGACCGGCGACCTCGTTTTCTTCCGCACCAGCGGCAAACGCGTCTCGCACGTCGGCATCTACATCGGCAACGGCCGCTTCATCCACGCCCCGTCGTCGGGCAAGGCCGTCAGCATCAGCCGCATGGACAACAGCTACTGGGCGGCGCGCTTCGTCGGCGCCCGACGTCCCGACGTGCTGTCCTGAACACCATGGGGCGCACCGGCTGCGGCGCAGCCGCGTCCCTTCGGAGGAAACCTGCATGCGATCCCGACCGCTGGGCCGCTCCGGCCTGACCGTGCAACCGCTGGCCCTGGGCACCAACGTGTTCGGCTGGAGCCTCGACGAAGCCGGTGCGTTCCGCGTGCTGGACGCATTCGTCGACGCGGGGCTCGATCTCGTCGACACCGCCGACATGTACCCCGAGTGGGTTCCCGGCAACCAGGGCGGCGAATCGGAAGCGATGATCGGCCGCTGGCTGGCGCGCACCGGCAAGCGCGACCGCGTGGTGATCGCGACCAAGGTCGCCAAGTGGTCGCACCGGCGCGGCCTTTCGCCCGCCAACATCCGCGCGGCGGCCGAGGATTCGCTGGCGCGCCTCGGCGTCGAAACCATCGACCTCTATTTCGCGCACGAGGACGATCCTTCCGTTCCGATCGAGGACACGCTCGGCGCGTTCGCGCGGCTGATCGAGGAAGGCAAGGTGCGCGCGATCGGCGCTTCGAACTACAGCGCGCCACGTCTGGCCGAGGCGCTGACGGCCAGCGCGAAGCTCGGCCTGCCACGCTACGAGGTACTGCAACCGCAGTACAACCTCGTCGAACGCGACGACTACGAAACGCACTACGCACCGCTGGTGAAGGAACACGAGCTCGGCGTCGTCAGCTACTACTCGCTCGCCAGCGGTTTCCTGACCGGCAAGTACCGCAGCGAGGCCGACCTCGCCAAGAGCGCCGCGCGCGGCGGATCGGTTTCGCGCTATCTGAACGGCCATGGCCTGCGCGTGCTCGCGGCGCTCGGCGACGTCGCCGGCCGCCACGGCGCGACGCATGCGCAGGTTGCGCTGGCCTGGCTCATGGCCCGGCCGGGCATCACCGCGCCGATCGCCGGCGCGACCAGCCCGGAGCAGGTCGCCGAACTCGCCGGCGCGGTGCGGCTGGAACTTTCCGCCGACGACCTCGCGGTGCTGGACGCGGCAAGCCGGCGCGGCTGACCGCCCGCTGCGAAGTCGCGCAAGGCATGCCGCACCTCCGGCATCTTCCCCACGCGCCGGCGCCGGAAGGCATCAATCGCGCGCAAGCGGCGTGACGCTTTCGATCTCGCAGCCCGCCATGAACGCGTCGCCGCGCGGCGCCCCCGACCGCGCCGATCCCCGTGCCGATCCGCTTTCGAACACGACCGTGTCGCCGCTGCGCCCGCAGATCGCGGCGGCGCCGTTCCTCGCCGTCAACCGGATCGGCCGATTGCCGGCAAGCTCCGGGCACGAGCCGACCGTCCTGACGCGATAGTGGCGGTTGCCCGCATGGCGCTGCGGCGCCACCTCGACGACCAATCCATCGCGGTCGACGCGCCAGCCGCGCAGGAATCGCGCATCGACGCACTGGTCCGTGGCTCCGGTGATGTCCCGCCAGTGACGTTCCCGCACCTTCACCGCGTCGAGCACGTCCGCCGGACCACGCGCGACCGGCTGCCCGGGTGCGGATGCAGCGCGTGCGACCGCCAGTTCGCGCATCCGGGTCACGCGGCAAGTGATGTCGCCGCCCCGCACGAACAGACGCGTATCGGGGCAGGCCCATCCACCGGCGGCCATGGCCTGCAGCGAGGCGCCTTCGGCAAAGGCCGGGCACGGCGCCTCCAGTTCCAGCCGAAGCCCGCGATCCGGTCCCGTCCACAGGACGACTTCGCGATCGCCCGTGCGCCGTCCGCCGACGATGCCGTGCAGATCCACGCATCCCGGCGCAGGCGGCTCGCGTGCCGAAACCGCCTGGGTCACGACCAGGACACAGGCACCGAGCGCCACGGCATGCCGCCACGCGGCAGTCGGCCGCACGATGCAGGGGTCTGGCGATCGCTTGCGGTCCACATGAAAATCCCGGCGGAAAGGCGACTGCGCCTCCTCGTGACGGTACCACCGCAACCGCACCGGTCGATCGCAGATGGAGCGACTGGCAACCTCGAAACCGGGCACGACCGCAATGACGACCTCGGCACGGACGCGGTGCTCCCCGAACGATTCGCACGGAAAAACCTCGTCAACCGCACGCATCCCGGCGCGCGTCTCCACTTCGGCCTGCCCCGGATGGAAACGACCTCCGCTGTCCGCGCATGCCTTGCCGGAGCATCGCGAATGCCGAATCGCGCCAGCGCGACGTGTTCTCGACCGACGATGGCACACTGTCCGGAGCCGCACTCGCGGCGGGGTTCTGCTGCCGACCAAGGAAACCACGCGCATTCCAGAACGCGTGCCCTGCATGAAAGACGGTTGCCGAATGCCCGAAATGCCGAAAGCGATGGCGCGCGCAAGGTCGATGACGAACAACGGAGTTGCACATGAGCATGCAGGGAATTCTCGTGTTCCTGCTCGCGGTGATGACACCCACGGCACTGATGATCGGCGTGATCATCGCGTGGAACCGCTGGTTCGATCCCGACCGAGGCCGGCGCTCGCCACTTGAACGCGAACGGCTGACCAACCTGCCGGGCGCAAGCCTTCGACGCGAGCTTCTCCGGCAGGAGGAAAGATTCTTCGACACCGTGTTGCTGATCGCCATAACCGGCCCCGCCTTTGTCGCCACGTGGGCCATCATCCGGCTGGACCGCGCGGGCTTGCTTCACTGGACATGGGGCGACGTGGCGTTGCTCGCGCTGGTGCTCGCGATCGTCGCCGCACTTTGCGTGCGGCTGATCAGGGTCGTACGCAAGCGTCGCAACTGCCGCATGGGACTGGAGGCCGAATACATGACCGCCCAGAACCTGCAGCCTCTGGTATCCGAAGGCTGTCAACTGTGGCACGACGTGCCAGGCGAGCGCTTCAACATCGACCACGTGGTCGTCGCGCCCTGGGGCGTGTTCGCGATCGAGACGAAATCTCGCCGCAAGCCGCCCCGCAAGGTTCGCAACGGCCATCACGTGCGATTCGACGGCCGTGCCCTGCATTTTCCGGAACACACCGAGACACGCCCGGTCGAGCAGGCAAGCGCCCAGGCGGCATGGCTTGCAAGGGAGCTTTCGTCCGCTCTCGGCGAGCGGGTCGCCGTGGTTCCCGTCATCGCGCTTCCCGGCTGGTTCGTCGACACGCAAGGCGGCGCACGCGGCGATGTCATCGCGACCAATGGCAAGGGGCTGGAACGCTTCCTTCCGGGCCGATTCCGCAACGTCTCGCTCGACGAAACGCGGCGCCAGCGCATCGGCCACGCAATCCTGCGGCTGTATCCATCCATCGGCGACAGCGTCCTCTGAACGCATCCAACCACACCGGGACCTTGCATGATCCATGTCCGCGCCACCGCCAAGTTGCTCAAGCGCCTGCGTCTGCCTGCCAAGCTGCCGGAGCCGGAGGGCGCGTCGTCCAATCCGCTCGGCGAGTGGTATGCGGACATCGATTTCATCGACCGCGAGCCGTTCGTGCTGCTGCTGAACGCGGCCACCGGCGTCGGCATGGTGGTACCCGGCCGCGCCGCCGAACTGCGACGCCTGCACGAGCACGCGCACGACCAGATCGGCAAGCTGTTCCGCCATTTCGGCCTTTCCGGCCCGCTCGTGGACGCGGAGATTGCGGCATGGTCCGCGGCGCCGACCTACGCCAGGACGCGCGATCGCAGCCTGCTCGGCTCGATGCGGACGTTCCGCGACGATGCCTGGCGGCATTTCGCATACGAGAACCGCTCGCTGCCGGACGCGGCGGCACGGCAATGGGAGGGATTTTTCCGGCACCCGTCGCTGGTTGACGCGCGCTTTTCCCCGAACCATCACCGCAACTGGCATCGGCCCCTGGAGCTCGCATGCGCGCGGCTCGGGCTGCCGCCCCCGCCGCCGCGCTCGCATGCCGCGGACCAGGATGGCGACGAGGTTGCTCGCCTTCCGCCCGACACGCTGATCGTTCCGCTCCGCTCGCTCGCGCCGCCCGGCATCCTGCTCACGGCGGCGCAGGCGGAGGCGGTGCTCGCCCGAGCGGAGGGCCGGCGCGCGATTCTGCTCGACTTCGCCGGAGTCGGGATACCCGACCCTTCGTTCGTCAGCGCCATGCTGGTCGGTCTTGCCCGGTTTCCGGGGATCGACCTGCTCGCCACGAACATTCCCGACGGACTCCCGGAGACCTTCGCCGGAATGGCCGCCATGCTGGGACATGCCGGCACGCGCCATTGATGCCGGTGGCCGGGGTCAGGTGCCCCGCCCGAGCGCTGCACGTCCGCGACCCGCAACCCTGCCCGGCCACCGCCCCGTCCCGCGATTCCGACGGTGCGGCGCTCAGATCGAGACAATCGGCACAACATTCGAGTCATTCGGCAAAGCGTGCCAGCGGGCCGCTGGCGATGATCGGTGCATCCAGACCAATGGAGATGCATCATGGAGCCGAATCACGCACGCACATCGCCCCTTTCATTGCGCAGTGCGGCACTGGCCTTCGTGCTGGCTGCGGTGTGCTCCTCGCCCGAGGCCGGCGCGACACCGCCTTTGCATGAGCCGCTGCCGATCCGGCACGTCGACATCGACGCCGCCGCGTCGCCCATCCCGGACGGGGAGCTCCACCTCGCCGCGACGCCACAGGCGGCGACGAGCGGCCTGACGGGCTCCGGCAACTGGGCCAATGCGATCGTCCTGGACATGGAGGTCCGGCGATTGGTCGGCGGGCAGTTCGGCTTGTCTTCGAACGGCTTAACCCATCGCAACCTGATCCGGATCAGGTCGGACGGCTCGATCGACGACGACTACTCCTCGGGCGTGAAGACGACCGACGGGTCGATCCTCGCGATCTGGCGGACATCGGGTTCCACGGAGACGTACTTCGGCGGCAGCTTCACGCAAGTGGAGGGATTTTCCGAACTGGCGCGCCTGTTCCGCGCCAACGACAGCTGGTATCCGTTCTCGCCCCGCTACGTGGACGAGGACTACACGCCAGCCCCCAACGGACTGGTCAACTTCATCGCGGACGAGGCGATATCCGGCCGCGCAACCTACCTCGTCGGCGGGGCGTTCACGGCCACCGCGAACGGACAGTTCCTCCGCGGCGCGGGTCGCCTGACGCAGGCGGGCGCCGTCGCGCAGAGCCTGGACCTGGCTGCCATCGAGATCCGCTCGCTGGTGCGGTACCCGGACGGCCGCTTCCTCATCGGCGGCAACTTCTCGATCACCGGCATCCAGCGGAACCTCATGCGTTACACGGCCACCACCAGCGTCGATGGCACGTTCCAGACGGCCACAAGCGGCAATGGCAATCGCGTCAACGCGATGCTCGTGCAACCGGACGGCAAGATCCTCATCGCGGGGTCGTTCTCCCAGGTCAACGGCACCGCCCGCGCGAACGTCGCGCGCCTGAACGCCGACGGATCGCTGGATGCCAGCTTCAATGCCGCAACGAACGACGCGGTGTACTCGGCCGTCCTGCTGGAAAACGGCAACGTGCTGCTGGGCGGAAACTTCACCAGCGTGAACGGCGCGACCGCGCAACACTTCGCCTACGTATCGTCCACCGGCGCGCTGCTGCAGACGTTCGCGTTCAACGACAACATCTATGGGCTCAACGCGGATGCGCTGGGGAACGTCCATATCGCCGGCGCATTCACCTCGCCCCAGACGCTGATCGCGATGGCCTCGTTCGGGTATTCCGAGACACCGGGCGCCACCTATTCCCGTCTGGACGACACGGTCACCGTGAACATCGCGCGCGGCGGCACGATGGCGGTGCCGGAACAGTTGCGACTCCTGTGGAAGGACAGCGCCGGCAACGTGTACGCATCGGCGGATGCCCAGCGTTCGGGAAGCGGAAACTGGACCGCCACCATGGCGGCGCCGCAGCAGAGCGGCACGTTCGTTCTCGTTCCCGAGTACCACCTGCGCGGCGGCCTCGGGAACAACTCGATGTCGGTGACGACGCCGGGGTGGAGCGTCCCGCTGACACGCCATCGCGTCCGTCACGAACTGCCGCCCGTGTCGTTCGGCACCGGCAAGGTCACGCAGGACGTCGGGCCCTACGTGAACGACGGCGAATCGGTCGTGTTCACGCTGACGCCTGCATCCAACTCCTACATCCAGTCGGTCACCGGCTGTGGCGGAACGCTGTCCGGCAATCAGTACACCACCGCGCCGATCACGGACGACTGCGTGGTGCATGTCGAGTTCGGCGGCCGGTCCATCGGCTCGATGGTCGTCGACAATCTCGGCACATCCTGGCCCCTTCTCACGCTGCCGGTCGACAATCAGACCGACATCTCGTTCACGTACACGCTGAACGGCGGCTACGAGCTCGATCACATCGAGGCCGTCGGCAACCCGTCGGCAAGCCATTGCGAGTTCCGGAACGTCACCGCGTCCGGCTTCATCGGGAAGCTGCTGGACGCGACATCCTGCACCTTCAACATCCACGCCCGCCTGCGCACCTATCAGGTCACGCCCGCCGCAACCGGACAGGGGACGATCTCGCCTTCGGCGCCCGTCACCGTCACGCATGGCGACAGCACGCAGTTCACCGTGGCCGCCGCCCAGGGCTGGCAACTCGACGGGGTTTCCGGCTGCAAGGGGGCGCTGGCCGGTTCGACCTACGTGACCGGCCCGATCACCGACGACTGCACGGTATCGGCGACGTTCTCGATGATTGCGCTGCCGGTCGCGCTGGACGCAATCCCGACGCCGGCGTGGCCGGCATACGGTCAGCCGTTCGACTACGTCGTTTCGCTGCGCAACGATGCCGCCATCGCTGCGAGCGGCATCCATATCCAGTCGAATCTGCCCGATGCGGCCGACCCGCAGTCGCTGGTCTGGGAGTGCATGGAGGAAGGCGCGGCCGGCCACACGTGCGGCAGCGGCCAGGGCGCGCTCGACGACGCCGGCGTCGCCATGCCGGCCGGCGCGACCCTGCACTGGCTGATCCAGGGCATCGTGCAGTCGTTCACGCCCCTGCCGGAGCTCGAACTCGAGCTGCAGGTTTCGGCACCGTGGCTCGCGACCCCGCTCGTGCGGATCCTGCACACGCCCATCGTGCTGTTCCGCGACGACTTCGATGCACCCGACGAAGATCCCGGCGTGCACGACGCAGCCGAACGGTGATGCACGCCTGATCCCGGCACGCCACCGCGCGACCAGCTCCAGCCACCGCACCTGCCGGCGAGGCCGCATCGGCTTCGCCGGCAGGTTGTCGGTTCCGCGGCCTCGGCCGATCGCACGGCGCCGGACGTCCGCAACCCGGCTCGCCGGGCCGCGACGCTTCCCGCAGCCGCGGCCGTGCACGCGTCCATGCGCGGACCACGAATCGAAATCGCCCTGTAACGCCATCGTTACAGTCCGGACATACGGTGCGCGGCTTCCTTGCCATCGCAGGAACCACCGTGATCCGTCGCACTCCGCTTTCCCTTTCCATCGCCCTTTCCCTCCAGGGCCTGCTACTGCCGATCGCGGCCAGCGCACAGCAGACCATCGACGCCGTCGCCGACGACGGCACCATGCAGGAACTCGGCGTCATCGAGGTGCGCGCGCAGCGCGAGTCGCAGGAGCGCGCGATCGACCGCAAGCACGACAGCGATGCGATCACCGACGTCGTGTCCGCGGACTCGATGGGCCAGTACCCGGACAAGAACGTCGCCGAATCGCTGCAACGCCTGCCCGGCATCAGCATCACGCGCGACCAGGGCGAAGGCCGCTTCGTCGTCGTGCGCGGCCTCGACGCGGCGCTCAACAGCGTCAGCGTCGACGGCATCGCGATCGGCACGCCGGAAGATTCGGTGCGCTCGGCCACGCTGGACGTGATCCCGTCCGACTCGACCGAGCGCCTGACCGTGGTCAAGGCACCAACGCCGGACATGCCGGGCGATTCCATCGGCGGCGCGATCCGGATCGAGTCCGCATCCGGCTTCGACCGCGACGGCCGCTCGATCCGCGGCAAGCTGGAAGGCGGCTACAGCCAGCTTTCCGGCGACTGGAGCCCGAAGGCCACGTTCAACTATTCCGACCGTTTCGGCGACACCTTCGCCGTCGCGTTCGGCATCAACTACCAGGACCGCGACTACCAGTCCGACAACGTCGAAGCCGAGTACGACTACAACGACGATCTCGGCGAGGACGTGATGCTCGCCGAGCAGGTGCAATGGCGAAAGTACTTCGTGAACCGCAAGCGCTTCGGCACCAACCTCAACTTCGACTGGCGCCCGGACGAGGACAACCGCTACTGGCTGCGCACGCTCTACAGCGACTTCGAGGATGCCGAAACGCGCCAGCGCAGCGTGTTCTCGTTCGGCGACGGCACGCTGGCCGGTATCGAAGGCGGCAATCTGCTGATCGACGAGCTTCCAGCCGATGCGCTGGGCAGGCGCGTGCGCTGGCGCACCAAGGAACAGAGCACGCTTGCATTCAACCTCGGCGGCGAGAACCGCCTTTCGGGCGCGACGATCGACTACCGGGTCGGCTACACCGACACGCGCGAGCGCGTGCTCGACGAAGTCGAGGCGCGCTTCGAGTACGACGGCGACGATCTCGCCGCGCGGATCGACCAGGGCCACGGCATCCCGCGCTTCGACATCATCGACCCGAGCGGCGACGGCTGGCTGCGCAACGAGAACTACGTGCTGGACCGTTTCATCCCCGCGCCGATCCGCGTCGACGACGACGAGCTGTCGGCCGCCTTCAACGTCTCGTTCGAAGCCGGCAACGCGACGTGGAAGACCGGCCTGCTCGGCCGCTGGCGCGACCGCGCCTCGGACATCGACGAACGGGAGCTGCGCGACGTGCCGGACCTGCTGCTTTCGGAATGGTCCACCACGGCGCCGGAACACCGCTTCGGCGACCTCGGCCCCGGCATCGACTCGGGCGCGATGCGCGACTGGTATCGCGAGCACCTCGGCGAGATCGGCGAGCGCCCGCAGGATGTCGCCGAGAACGCGGCGATCTCCGCGGCCGAGGACTACACCGCCAGCGAGGACATCGTCGCCGGCTACTTCATGGGCACCTGGGACATCGACGCGCTCCGCGTGATCGCAGGCGTGCGCGTGGAGCGCACCGATTTCTCCGCCGTCGGCTCGGACATCCAGGTGAACGAGGACGGCGACTTCGTGCTGCCGATCGGCACGCGCCGTGCCGACAACCGCTACACCAACGTGCTGCCGGGCCTGCACCTGCGCTACGACACCGGCAACGACTGGGTGCTGCGCGCGGCGTGGACCAACACCGTCTCGCGCCCGTCGTTCGGCGACGCCTCGCCGCGCATGGAGGTCGATCGCGAGAAGGAGCGGATCGACGCGGGCAACCCCGATCTCGATCCGTACGAGTCGAGCAACCTCGATCTCGCCGCCGAATGGTATTTCGGCGACAACGCGCTGTTCGCGGCCGGACTGTTCCACAAGCGCATCGACGGCTACATCGTGGAGACCACGACGCGCGACAGCGCCGACCATCCCGACTATCGCGTGACCCGCCCGGTGAACGGCGATCGGGCGACCGTTACCGGCCTCGAACTCAACTGGCAGCAGCAGTTCGAGAGCGGCCTGCTGCTCGGCGCGAGCGCGACGTTCCTCGACACCGAGTTCGAGCTGCCCAGCCGCCCCGGCGAGACGTTCGCGCTGCCGCGCGCATCCGATCGCGTGTACAGCGCCTTCGTCGGCTACGAGAAGGGCGGCCTGAGCGCGCGCCTCGCGGCCGTGCATCGCGGCGACTACCTGGACGAGATCGGCGACGAGCGCGCCTTCGACATCCACGTCGCGAGCAACACGCAGCTCGACTTCACCATCGACTACGGCGTCGGCGACCAGTGGACGGTCTACCTCGAGGCCTCCAACCTGCTCGACGAGCCGCTGCGGCTGTACCAGGGTTCGCCGGAATACGTGCTGCAGAACGAGGAGTACGGCCGCACCTGGGCGGTCGGCCTGAAGTTCCGCCTGTGACGGGCGAACCGCGAGGGAATCGACCACCATGAAACACGTCGCACGACGCGCCATTCTTCCGGTCGGCATCGCGATCGCGATCGCCGGCTGCGCATCCACCGCTACCCGCACGCCCGCGGCAAAGGTCCCCGCGCCCGTCCTCGTCGAGGAGGCGTTTGCCAGCGCGATGACGCCGCGCGACAACATCGACTCGCCGACCAGCTGGCAGGCGCCCGACGGAAGCGTGCGCGTGATCGCGAGCGCCAAGGCCACCGACCGGCTGGTCGTCTTCGACGGCGCGAGCGGCGCGACACTCGGCGCGGCCGGCGGGACCGGTCGCGATCCGGGCGAGTTCGACCGGCCCAACGGCGTGTTCGCGCTCGACGACGTGCTGTTCGTCGTCGAGCGCAACAACCATCGCGTGCAACTGCTGTCGCTGCCGGAGTTCGAATCGCTGCTGGTGTTCGGCACGGACGAGCTGATCAAGCCCTACGGGATCTGGGTCGGGCGCGCGGACGGCGGCTACGTGCTGCACGTCACCGACGCCTACGAAACCGCCGACGAGCAGGTCCCGCCACTGGCCGAGCTGGACCGCCGCGTGAAGCGCTTTCTCGTCACCCGCGACGGTGCGCGCTGGCAGGCACGGTTCGACGGCAGCTACGGCGACACCTCGCCGGAAGGCGCGCTGCGCATCGTCGAATCGATCTGGGCCGATCCGGCGAACGACAACGTGCTGATCGCCGAGGAGGACGAGTCCTGGGCCAACGAGATCAAGGTCTACTCGCTGGCCGGTACCTACAAGGGCATCCGCTTCGGTGCGGACGTGCTCGACGCGCAGGCCGAAGGCATCGCGCTCTACGCCTGCGACGACGGCGGCGGCTACTGGCTCGCCACCGCGCAAGGCAACCGGCAGACCACGTTCCATGTGTTCGACCGCACGCGGTTCACGCCGGTCGGCGCGTTCGTCGGAAGCCGGGTCGCAAACACCGATGGCGTGTGGCTCACGCAGCAGGCCAGCACTCGCTTCCCGGCAGGCGCGTTCTACGCGGTCCACGACGACCAGGGCGTGGTCGCATTCGACTGGCGCGACATCGCCGGCGCGCTGGACCTGCGCGCGGACTGCATCGTCCCCGCCCGCTGACGGGGAGATCGAGACGAACGCCGCACCCGTGCCCGGGACGGCTGCGCGCGGGCAGTTTCCCGCGCGCGGAGCCGTCCGGCTTCGCCGGTGCCCGCGCAGCGGATGTCATGCGGCGGTCAGGGCGCCTGCACCGTGCCCGCGAAACGGTAGTACGGCACCCGCGCCAGCGGCAGCCACGGCACCGGCGCGCGATCCTGCACCAGCGCATGACGCGGCACGAGGCGGCACAGGGTTTCCAGTTGCCGCGCGTCGAGCCGCACGCCGTCGTGCGCGAACCACCGCGGCCAGAACCAGCGCGTCAAGGCGCCGTGCTGCACGTGATCCGGCGGCGCCTGGGCGGACGAGACATGGAAATCGACGGCGGCCAGCGTGCCGCCGGACCTGAGCATCGCGACCGCGTTCGTGATCGCGGCCGGCCAGTCCGGGATCATCGTCAGCGAGTACGAGAACACCACCGCATCGACCGGCGCATCCGGCTGCCAGACGGTCGCATCCGCCTCGACGACGCGCAGGCAGGCGATGCGCTGCGCGCGCTCGCGCGCCCGCTCCAGCAGCGGACGGCACAGGTCCACGACGGTATAGGACGCGAGACCGGCGAGGCGCTCGCCGAGGAACTCGGCGTTGCGGCCGGTGCCGCCGCCCAGCTCCACGACATGCGCGGCGCGCGGCAGCGGCAATGCGGCCATCAGCTCGGCGCGCCCCTGCAGCAGGCGTTCGCGGAAACGATCGTACTGGCCGGCCTGCGGCCCGTAGAAGGCGGCCAGTGCCGCCGCATGCGACGCGCCGCGCGGCATGCCGCGCACCAGCCGCGCGAGGACCGCGGCCTCGCCGCGCATCGCATCAAGCCGGCGCATCGGCGATCACGAAGCCGGGATACGTGTGCACGCGGTCCAGCGGCTGCAGGGCCGCGGCCTCCTCGTCCATGAAACGGAACGCCTCGCGCAGCGACTCGCGCCCCGGCCCGATGCGGATGCGGTCCAGGTATTCAGGCCGTGCCTGTGCGCTGCGCAGCAGGATGCGCGCCTGCGGCGCGGCGCGCTCGCGGATCGCCTCCCACTCCTCGACCAGCGCCTCGGGGTGGTACGTGCTCATCCAGTCCATGTGATCGAGCAGCACGAAACGCGAAATTGCCTCCCCGTCGCGATGCAGGAACCCGGTCACCGTCGTGGTGTGCGTCTCGATCGCATCCACGCGTCCCGCCCGCAGTCGCTCGAAGTTCTCGCGGCGCAGGTATTCGGGACAGCAGTCGCCGGCGTACCGTCCGGTCAGGTACACGCGATAGAAGTAGTTTTCGGCCAGCGGAAGCTGACGGAACACGTAGCGCACCGCGGCGCGGATGAAGCCGGCCACGCCGCCCTCGTGCTGCGCCTCGACCAGGCGCCGTTGCGGATGCGGCACGCCGAGCAGGCTCATCACCGTCTGTCGCGCGATCAGCCAGTTGACCGGACGGCTCCAGAGGTGCGGCTCGACGCGCTGGTCGTAGATTGCCTGCTGCTCGGCGAGATCGCGCGCGGCGAGCAGGTCGGCGAACGCCTCGCGCAGACGCGGGCGTGCCGAAAGCCACGCGCGCACGCCGCGCGCGACCAGGCCGGACAGGCCGTGAAAGTAGAAACTGCCGCTGCGATCGGCGAACCAGTGCGTGCGCCGGTCCCACCAGTCGCGCGCGAACGGCTCGAGCTGGTCGCGCAGTTCCCGGCGGTACAGCGTCGCGAAGTCCGGATGCCTGCCCTCGCCGAAGATCGCGAAGAAATCCTCGAACGCAAGCGCGCGGATGCCTGCGATCTTGAGCTGGAGCAGCGCGTTCTGGCGCGGATTGGCATCCACGGCGAACACCTTCCGCGGCCCCTGGATCGCGTAGTCCAGTGCATTGCAGCCGGCGCTGGTGATGACCAGTACGCGATCGTCCGGACCCAGCGCGAGTGCGCGGCGATCCACGGCCGGGTCTTCCCAGCAGGTGTTGTAGACGAGACTGCGCGAGACCAGCGCGTCGAACAGGCGCTCGTCGATGCGGTCGCGCAAGGTGCGGTCGGCCATCGGCGGATTCCATCGGGTGCCGATGCGAGGCTAGGCGCGCTCGATGACAGTCGCATTGCGCCGCGCGTAACGCATGCGCAACCGCGCTGCAACGCGGCCGTGACGCGCCGCGCGGAAACTGCAGCGGGCCGGAAGCTGGGAACGGCAATGCAACGACTGGCGTTTCGCAGCGTGTTCGTGTCGGACGTGCATCTCGGCCTGCGCGAATGCCAGGCCGGCTACCTGCTCGATTTCCTGCGCTCGATCCGCTGCGAGCAGCTGTACCTCGTCGGCGACATCCTCGACATCGAGAACATGGCGCGACGCCCGTACTGGCACGCGGATCACGGCGCGGTGATCGCGCAGGTGCTTGCGCTCGCCGCAGGCGGCACGCGCGTGACCTACATCCCGGGCAACCACGACGCGCCGCTGCGACGCATGGCAGGCCATCGCGTGTGCGGCATCGAGATCGCGCTCGAATCGGAACATCGCGGCGCGGACGGGCGGCGCTACCGGGTCAGCCACGGCGACGAGTTCGACGGCGGCGTCGCGATACCGGCGTGGCTGCAGCGGCTCGGCGACGTGCTGCAGGGCGTACTGTGCAGCGCTAACCGTCGCGTCAACCACGTGCTGCGCGCGCTCGGCATGCATTACCGACCGTTCTCGATCCGACTGAAGTCGCGCGTCGCCAGGGCGCGCCGCTTCATCCTCGATTTCGAGAACCGCGTGGCGGATCGGGCACGCAGGGACGGCTTCGATGGCCACATCTGCGGCCACATCCACTACGGCAGCCTGCGCGAGCAGGACGGCGTGCTGTATCTGAACGACGGCGACTGGGTCGAACACTGCACGGCGCTGGTCGAACACGCCGACGGCACGTTCGAGCTGCTGCACTGGACGGAGCGGCGCGTCAGCCTCGCGCGCGAGGCGCCGCTGCCCGCGCGCGTCGCGGAACTGCCGGCGGCGGCGTGACGCGCAGCGCCACGCCGCCCGCGCGGCAACGTCACCGGCGGCCGATCAGCCCCACGGCGGCAGTTCGAACACGTAGACCATGACGCGGCCGGTTACCGTGCCGCCGCGACCGTCGGACACGGTGTAGTCGAACCAGTCCTGGCCGAACCAGCCGTGATTGGACGTGAACAGCACCTTGTTGTCGGAGGTGATGCTCACGGTGTTGATCGGGATCGGCCCGGTGTGCTCGACCGAGATCAGCGTGAGCGGATCGCCGTCCGGATCGGTCACCGCCTCGGCGATCACGTCGATCTCGATGTTGCCGCCCTTCTGCACGCGCACGTCGAGCGGAATCGCCACGGGCGGGTTGTTCGGCGTGGTCACGTTCACCGTGACCGTGGCGCTGGCCTCGCCGCCACGACCGTCGCTGATCGTGTACGTGAAGCTGTCGGTGCCGAGCCAGCCCGGCGCCGGCGTGTAGGCGACGCCGCCCGCGGTCGCGACCGCGGTGCCGTGCGCCGCGGCGGACACCGCGATCACTTCCAGCGCATCGCCGTCCGGATCGCTGTCGTTGGCGAGCACGGCAATCGGGTTGTCGTGCGAGTCGGCCGCGACCTCGGCCGCATCGTCCACCGCGACCGGCGGCTGATTGAGGTACTCGCGCGGGCCGAGCGTGGAGGTGGCCGTCGCCTTCTCGAAGCGGTACACGTCCACGGTGCGCTTGTGCTCGGCCGGATTGCGCAGCGCGCGGTCGATCCACGCCGGCGGCACGTCGACCGGCTCGCGCACCCACTCGACGGCCGTGCGCGGCTCCGGTTCCGGCGCCGGGACCGTGGTTTCCTCGATGGTCAGGAACTCGATGTCCACTCGGCGGTTCTTCTGCCGGTTCTCGCGCGTGTCGTTCGGGAACGACGGGTTCAACTCGCCCTCGCCGCGCGCGTCGATCTGGTCCGCCGGGATGCCGTGTTCGACGAGATAGCGCTTCGCACTCTCGGCGCGCCGCTCGGACAGCTTCTGGTTGTAGGCGACCGTGCCGACCGAATCGGTGTGGCCGACGACGGTGACGCGACTGACGCGCTCGCTGCCGGCGAGTTTCGCGATCAATTCGTCCAGCGCGGCAACCGCGTCGGGACGCAGGTCGGCGTGGTCGAAGTCGAAGAACGCATCGCCATCCAGCCGCACCTCGTTGCGGATCACCTGCGGCTGCGCGGGCGGCGCGGGATCGGCAACGCTGCGCTCGACCTCGACCATCCGGTACGGCTCGCGGGCGCGGTAGTTCTGGCCGATGTCGTAGCGCAGCAGCAGCCAGCCGCGCGTGTCGTTGCGGTCGATCTCGAAATCGCCCTTCTTGCGCAGCTTCTCGCCGAGCAGCGAGAGGCTGAAACCGGTGTTCGCGAAGTACTTGTCGATGCCGAGCGAGAGCGTCCACTGACTCGAGCTGTAGTCGCCGCGCTCGTAGTCGAGGCCGCCGCGCACGCGCAGCATCGGCTGGTCGAAGTAGCGCCCGAAGCGCACGCCGACGCCGTTGTCGTAGGGATGCTCGAACCGCTCGACGAGGGTTTCGATCGTCTCCACCTGCGTGTACGGTCCGTTCGCGTCGCTGCCCTCGTGCACGATCGTGTCGGTGAACGATTCGGTGCCGGTGGCACGCGCGCCGGTGGTGGCGTGCATCAGGTACGCATCGACGGAGAAGTCCTTTTTCTCCCAGCCCAGGCCGAGAGTGGCCTTGCGGTCCTTCCATGCGTTCTGGTCGAACGCACCGAACGCCTTGAGCACGCTGGCGTCACCCGGCTCGCGCTCGGTGCCGGCCTCGCCATGCAGCCAGTGGTAGCCGACCTGCACGCCGCCCGCGCCACCGTCGCCGAGCCAGAGCTGGCCGAGCCATGCGCTGTCCTCGTCCTTGCCGAGGATCGCGAGGATCTCGCCGAGCACGTCGCCGTCGTCGTCGATGCCGAGCGAGACGCGCGCGTTGGAGCCGACGTAGGTGACCGGTATCGTGCCGTCTTCCTGCGGCGGCGGCGTGGTGCCCGGCGCGGCGCCGGTCTGCGCCCAGCCCGTGGACGAAAGCGCGAAACCGATCGCGACCGGCAACAACCTGCGATGCATCATGACTGCCTCCCTTGCGCGGGCGGACGCCCGGCTGCGACGAAACGCGCACCGGCCTGCATGCCGGCTCCCCGTGACGGCGCGCAGTATCGCCGATCGACGAAGCGCGACCAAACGCCCGGCATCCGGCAAGCGCGTATCATCGCGCGTTCGTCACCCGGAGCCCGCCATGTCGCTTTCGCCTGCCACCCGCGCCCGCATCGAATCCCTGCTTTCCGGCCACCGTGTCGTGCTGTTCATGAAAGGCACGCGGCAGCAGCCGATGTGCGGCTTTTCCGCCGCCGCCGTCGATCGCCTCGACGCGCTGCTGGCCGACTACGAAACGGTGAACGTGCTGGCCGACGAGGAGATCCGCGCCGGCATCAAGGAATTCGGTCAGTGGCCGACGATTCCGCAACTGTACGTCGATGGCGAGCTGGTCGGCGGCTCGGACATCGTGCAGTCCATGTTCGATTCGGGCGAGCTGCACCGCCTGTTCGGCGTGGCCGAACCGGACCGCACGCCACCGGAGATCCATGTCTCCGCGGAGGCCGTCGAGCGCATCCGCGCCGCACTGGCGCAAGCCGACGACGCGAAGCTGTTCCTCGTCGTAGACGGACGCTTCCAGCCGCAGTTCCAGCTCCGCGAACCGGGCGCGAACGACATCGTCGCCACGTCCAACGGACTGGAAGTCCGCTTCGACGCAGCCAGCGCGCAGCGTGCCCGCGGCGCACAGATCGACTGGGTGCGCACGCCGCAGGGCGAAGGCCTTGCGATCCACCTGCCACTCGCGCCGAAGCCGGCGATGGTGAAGTCGATGGACGTGAAGACCCTGCGCGATCGCATCGCGGCGGGCGACATCACCGTGATCGACGTGCGGCCCGACGCCGACCGCGAGCGCGTTCCGTTCCCCGGCGCCCGCCCGTTCACCCCGGACACGCACGCGCAACTGACCATGCTGCCGACGGACACGCCGCTCGCGTTTCTCTGCCACCACGGAGTTTCCAGCCGCAGCGCCGCCGAACACTTCCTCGGCCACGGCTTCACCGACGTGTGGAACGTGGAAGGCGGCATCGACGCCTGGTCGCAGGAAATCGACCCGACGGTGCCGCGCTACTGATCGCCCCGTCGCTCGCTGCGCGACAGCGCCTCCACTGCGCGGGGGCGCGGAATCCCTTCCCCGCTTGCGGGATCGAGCGCGGCCCTCAGGCCACGCGAGGGTGACCGAGTCCTTCCACCAAACCCTTCCCCCGCTTGCGGGGGAAGGTGGCCGGAGGCCGGAAGGGGGCGCTTTTTGCATCACCGCGACGAAACGCTTCGATCGCGGCGTCCGCCCCCCTTCACCCCTTCGGGGAGCTTCCCCCGCAAGCGGGGGAAGCAAGAGCTCCCGGCGGCTGATGGGCAGCCCGGCGTGGAACTTCCCCCGCAGGCGGGGGAAGCGAGATGTCGTCGTGATTCGCACGCACCGCCAAGACGAGCCTCCCCCGCAAGCGGGCGAAGCGAAGAAGATCCCCTCGGTCGGTGCGCGACAGCGCCTCCGTTGCGCGGGGGCGCGGCATCCCCTCCCCCGCTTGCGGGGTCGAACCCGGCCCTCAGGCCACGCGAGGGTGACCGAGTTCTTCCACCAAACCCTTCCCCCGCGCGAGCGGGGGAAGGTGGCCGGAGGCCGGAAGGGGGCGCTTTTTGCATCACCGCGACGAAACGCTTCGATCGCGGCGTCCGCCCCCCCTTCACCCCTTCGGGGAGCTTCCCCCGCAAGCGGGCGAAGCGAGGAAGATCCACTCGTTCGGTGCGCGACAGCGCCTCCGCTGCGCGGGGGAAGCGAGAGGGCCGGCGCGGGGCGAACGGGGGCGGCGGCGGTTTGCACCGGATGCGGCGTTCCGGCAGCCGACGCGGCAGCGTGCCTCAACCTTCCCACTCGTCCTCGAAGCGCAGGTGGCGCACGCTGCGGCCGTTGCGGCGCACGAGCTTGAGCGCTTCGATGCCCACGCGGATGTGGGCTTCGACGTAGTTGGCGGTTATCACCCGGTCGCTTGCTTCGGTCTTCACGCCTTCCGGGATCATCGGCTGGTCGGAGACGAGCAGCAGCGCGCCGCACGGGATGCGATTGGCGAATCCGGCGGCGAACACGGTGGCGGTTTCCATGTCGATCGCCATGCAGCGCATCTGCCGCAGGCGCTGCTTGAAAGCGTCGTCGTGCTCCCAGACGCGGCGGTTGGTGGTATAGACGGTGCCGGTCCAGTAATCGTGCCCGAGGTCGCGGATCATCGTCGATACCGCGCGCTGCAGCGCGAACGCGGGCAACGCGGGGACTTCGGGCAGCAGGTAGTCGTTGGACGTGCCCTCTCCGCGGATCGCGGCGATCGGCAGCACGAGGTCGCCGAGCTGGTTCTTCTTCTTCAGGCCGCCGCACTTGCCGAGGAACAGGCACGCCTTCGGCGCGATCGCGGACAGAAGGTCCATCATCGTCGCCGCATTCGGGCTGCCCATGCCGAAGTTGATCATCGTGATGCCGTCGGCGGTCGCGTTCGGCATCGGCCGGTCGCGGCCCTGCACGTCCACGCCGTGCCAGCGTGCGAACAGCTCGACGTAGTTCCCGAAGTTGGTGAGCAGCACATGTTCGCCGAACGCATCGAGCGACGTTCCGGTGTAGCGCGGCAGCCAGTTGGCAACGATGTCGGTCTTGTCCTTCATCGCGCCAGCATACGGAATCGCGGGCCGCTTGCGCAGTCCCGCATCGCCGGAAATGCGCGTGCGGCGCCGCGAAATCCGCGCCGCGTTCCCGGAAGTTCAGGTCTGCGACGCATAATCACCGGACTCCGGACGAGGATGCGCCATGCCGTACGTGTTCGTGCTCGCTCTGTTGGTGTTCGCCGCGCTCGCGTTCCGCGGCTTCGGCTTCCTGGCGTGGGTGAGCGCCACCGGCATCGCGCTGCTCGGCTGGCGCATGACCGGCGTCACGCACCCGGACCTGTTCGCCGCATGCGTGATCGGCGCCATCGTGCTCGCTGCGGCGTTCGGCCTGCCGCCGCTGCGCCGCGTGCTGGTGTCGCGCTTCGTGATGCCGCGTTTCGCGAAGGTGCTGCCGCGACTCGGCGACACGGAGCGCGTCGCGCTGGAAGCGGGCACCGTATGGTGGGACGGCGACCTGTTCGGCGGCATGCCGGACTGGAGCAAGCTGCTCGCGTTCCGCCCCGCGCCGCTGTCGGAGGCGGAACAGGCTTTCCTCGACGGGCCCGTGGAGGAACTGTGCGAGCGGCTCGACGACTGGGACATCCACCAGCGCCGCGACCTGCCGCCCGAGGTGTGGGACTTCATCCGCACGCACGGCTTCTTCGGCATGGTGATCCCGAAGGAATACGGCGGACTCGGCTTTTCCGCGATCGGGCATTCGCGCGTGGTCACGCGACTCGCCAGTCGCTCGGTCGCGGCGGCGGTCACGGTGATGGTGCCCAATTCGCTCGGGCCGGGCGAACTGCTGCTGCACTACGGCACCGATGCGCAACGCAGGCGGTGGCTGCCGCGCCTCGCGGCGGGCGAGGAAATCCCGTGCTTCGCGCTGACCGGCCCGGAAGCCGGTTCCGACGCCGCCGCCACGCAGTCCGAGGGAATCGTCGAGAAGCGCACGATCGACGGCATCGAGGTGCTCGGCCTGCGCCTGTCGTGGAAGAAGCGCTACATCACGCTGGCGCCGGTGGCGACGCTGATCGGCCTCGCGTTCCGCCTCAAGGATCCGCAACGCCTGCTCGGCGGCGACGTCGATCGCGGCATCACCTGCGCGCTGATCCCGCGCGACACGCCGGGCATCGAGATCGGCCTGCGCCATGATCCGATGGGCGTGCCCTTCATGAACGGCCCGATCGTCGGGCGCGACGTGTTCGTGCCGCTGGACGAGGCGGTGATCGGCGGACAGGCGCAGATCGGCAACGGCTGGCGCATGCTGATGGAATCGCTGGCAGCAGGCCGCTCGATCTCGCTGCCCGCGCTGTCGATCGGCGCGGCGCAGCTTTGCACGCGCATCTGCGGAGCCTACGCGACGGTGCGCGAGCAGTTCGACACGCCGATCGGCCGCTTCGAGGGCATCGAGGAGCCGCTCGCGCGGATCGCCGGCTCCACCTACCTGATGACTGCGGCGCGCACGCTGACCTGCGGCGCGCTCGACGCGGGCGAGAAGCCCGCCGTGCTCGGCAACATCTGCAAGGCATACCTCACCGAGATGATGCGCACGGTGGTCGCGGACGCGATGGACATCCGCGCCGGCAGCGCGATCCAGCGCGGTCCGCGCAACATCCTCTCGCGCGCGTGGGACGCGGTGCCGATCGGCATCACCGTCGAGGGCGCGAACATCCTCACGCGTTCGATGATCATCTACGGCCAGGGCGCGATCCGCTGCCATCCGTTCGTGCAGAAGGAGATCGAGGCCGTCGCCGAACGCGACCTCGCCGCGTTCGACCGCGCGATCTTCGGCCACTTCAACCTGTTCTTCACGCGCAGCGTGCGCGCGTTCCTGCTCGCGCTGACCGGCTCGCGCATCGCCGGCACGCCGCACACGGCCGACACGCGACGGCTGTACCAGCACCTGTCGCGATTCTCGGCGGCATTCGCGATCCTGTCCGACACCGCGATGGGCACGCTCGGCGGATCGCTCAAGCGCCGCGAGAAGCTTTCCGGCCGCCTCGCGGATGCGCTGGCGTGGCTGTACCTGGCGAGCTGTGCGCTCAAGCGCTATCACGACGAACCCAAGACGCGCTCGAACTTCGCGCTCGTGCGCTGGACGGTGTGGACCTGCCTGTACCGCATCCAGGAGGCGCTGGTCGGCGTGCTGGACAACCTGCCGGTGCGCTGGGTCGGCGTCGCGATGAAGTCGCTGATCTTCCCGCTCGGCGCGCGCTTCCGTCCGCCGTCCGACCGGCTGGGCAGCGAAGTCGCGCGCGACATCCTCGAGGATCGCGAGGCACGCGCCACGCTCACCGGCGACGTCTACGTGCCGCCACCGGGCGAGCCGGGCCTCGGCTCGCTGGAGGCCGCGCTCGATCGCGCGGTCCGGGCGATCCCGATCGAGACCAAGCTCCGCGACGCGGTGCGCGCCGGCATCCTCGATCGCGCGCCCGGCTACCTGCTCGACGATCTCGCGATCGGCCACGACCTGATCAGCGGAGAGGAATACGACCTGCTCAACGAGGCCCGCGACGCACGCGACGAAGTGATCCAGGTGGACGCCTTCGATCCCGAGGTGTTCAAGACCCTGCGCTGACCGCCCGAGGCGCGCCGCGTTCAGCGCCCCCGGCCACGACCCGGCGTAGACTCGCACGATGGACATCGACTGGTATTTCGACTTCGTCTCGCCGTTCTCGTGGCTGCAGTTGCCGAAGGTGCGCGCGCTCGCGCAGCGCATGCCGGTGCGACCGGTGCCGGTGCTGGTCGGCGCGCTGTTCGCGAACAACGGCCAGCTCGGTCCGGCCGAGATTCCCGGCAAGCGCGCCTTCACCTACCGCTTCGCGCAGTGGCAGGCCGAGCGCGACGGCGTGCCGCTGCGATTTCCACCCGCGCACCCGTTCCATCCCGTCGCGGCGCTGCGTCTGTGCATCGCGGCCGGCACGACCTGGGATGCGGTCGAAGCGATCTTCGCGCACATCTGGCAACACGGCCGCGCCGCCGATGCCGAATCGCTGGCGGAAGTCGGCGGCGCGCTCGGCATCGCGGACATCGCCTCGGCGATCGTCGCGGACGAGGTGAAGGCCGCGCTGCGAGCGAACACCGACGCGGCGATCGCCGCCGGCGTGTACGGCGTGCCGACGCTCGCCGCGGACGGCGAGCTGTTCTGGGGCAACGATGCGACTCCGATGTTCGAGGACTGGCTCGCCGACCGCGCGCGCTTCGCACGCGGCGAATACGCGCGACTCGCGACGCTTCCGGTCGGTGTCGAGCGGATCCGCTGAGAACCCGCATGCGCACCCTCCGCAACGGCCTGCGTCTCGCCTTCCTCGCCGCGCTGCTGCACGCAGGCCGCGCGGCAGCGGTCGACGTCTTCCGCTGCGTCGGCGCGGACGGCGCGACGGTCTATCAGGACGTGCCGTGCAACGACGGCGAACGGCAATCGGTGATCCATCTCGTCGACGACCGGCCGCCACCGCCTCCGAGCCAGGCTCCGGACGAGCCGGAGGCCACCCAGCCAGCCGACGCCGCACCGAACGATGCCATCGCGAACGCTCCACCGCCCCCGCCGCCCGGGCCTTCGTTCTTCCTCTGCACGCGCCACGACGGCAGCCGCTACATCAGCGAGAACGGCATCCCCGGACGAACCGCGGTGCCGTACGCCATGTTGTCCGGCTCCGGACAGACGCTCGGGGAGGCCTACGGCGGCCGCAACGGCATCGGCGTCTCCGCACCCGGCCTGCGAACCCCGCCCACCCTGCCCGCGTCCGCAAACCCGCTCGCCGGCGCCTATGTCTGGATCGAGGACGAATGCCACTTCGCGCAACCGCCCGAAGCCTGCGCCTTCCTGCGCTCGCGCCTCGACGAAGTCGAGTACAGGCTCAAGCGCGCCTTCAGCGACACCGCACCGCAGTTGAAAACCGAACGCGACTCGTTGCGTCAGCGCATGCGCGGGTGTTGATGCCCCGCAAGGCATGCGGCCGTGTCATGTTGCGGCCGGGCACCGCACGTCGAGCGATCGAGCGGGAACCGCGTCCGGATCCGGGCCTGCATCATCCGCCGTCCCTGCCGCTCGTGGGCACCTGATCGGCAAGACCCGCGTCACGAGGCCGTGAAGGATTCGCTTCTCGCGAAGCAGGACCGGATCAGGATCACTTCCATCTGCGGGATTCGGACCGCAGCGCAAACGCGGGCACCGGCGCATGCCGCCACTCGTGTTCGAGCAGCCACCGCTTGGTCGGCAAGCCGCCGCCGAAGCCGGTGAGCGTGCCGTTGGCACCGATCACGCGGTGGCAGGGAACGACGATCGGCAACGGGTTCGCGCCGTTCGCCGCGCCGACCGCACGGCTCGCCTTCGGGTTTCCCGTGCGTCGCGCGAGCTCGCCGTAGTGGATGGTTTGGCCATACGGAATGGCCGGCAGCACGGACCAGACACGTCGCTGGAACGCGGTGCCGTACGGCGCCGCCAGCGGCAGATCGAAGACGCGGCGCTCTCCGGCGAAGTATTCACTCAGCTGCATCCACGCATCGGCGACGCCGGCGCGGTCGCGACGCCAGTCCGGCGCGATCACCGCGTCGCGCTCGTCGTCGTCGAAGCGCACGTGCGCGAGACCCGCATCGCTGGCCGCCACCAGCAGGCGGCCGATCGGGGTATCGATGTAGTCGTACTTCATGGAGGAACTCCTCGGTTCACGCGCTGCGCCAGAGCAGCATCACGGCGTAGGCACGCCATGGCCGCCATGCCTCGCTGCGCACTTCCAGTTCGCGTGCCGTCAAGGCACGGCCCCGACCCGCCGCACGGCGCAGGATCAGGTCGGCGGCGGGAAATGCATCCGGATGCGAACGCGCACGCAGCGCGATGTACTGCGCGGTCCAGGCACCGATGCCGGGCAGCGCAACCCATTCGCGCTCGAAATCGGCCGGCGATTGCTCCGCGTGGAACGCTACGCGGCCGTCGAGCATCGCGCGTGCGACGGCGCGGATCGACTCGGCGCGCGCACGCGCGACTCCGAGGCGCTCCAGCGGCGCGTCCGCCAACCGTTCCGGTGTCGGGAACATCGTGCCGAGGCCCGCAGCGGCGCCGCCGGCGAACGGCGTGCCGAAGCTCGCGGCCACGCGCGCCGCCAGCGTGCGCGCGGCGGCGACGCTGACCTGCTGGCCGAGCACCGCGCGCACCGCCAGTTCGAATCCGTCCCAGGCCCCCGGAAGGCGCTGCCCCGGCCAGCGACGGATCAATGGCTTCAGCAACGCATCGCCACGGAATGCCTGCGCGACCGCGCGCGGATCGGCATCGACGTCGAACATGCGCCTGACGCGCGCGACGATGCGACCGAGCGCGCCGGCATCCGGATGGTGGACGCGCAGGGCGAGTGCATCTTCGCCGCGCCTTCGCGCAACCTCGAACCAGCCCGATTCGCCATCGATGACGATGCTGCGTCGGTAGCCATCGGCATCGACGGCCTCGACACCCGGAATCGTGCGGCGCGCGTGGAAGGCGAGCAGGTTCGCGAAATCGTACGGCGCGCGATACGGCAATCGCAACTCGATGGAATCGCGCTCCCGCGCAGGCGACGCGACGGATCCGTCCGATGCCGGCTTGCGATCCGCACGCGACGAGCCGCGCTGCTCGCGACGCAAGGCACGCGGCGGCTTTCCGTAGGTCGCGACGAACGACGCATTGAAGCGACGCAGGCTCGCATAGCCCGCCGCATCGGCAACGCGCGAGATCGGCAACGCGGTTTCGGCCAGCAGTTGCCTGGCGAACAGCAGGCGCCGCGTCGCGGCCACCTGCATCGGACTCGCGCCGACTTCCTCCGCGAACAGCCGACGCAGATGTCGCTCCCCGATGCCGACGCGCGCGGCAAGCTGCGGCAGCGATCCGTGGTCGAGCGCGCCGTTCTCGATCAGGCGCAACGCACCACCTACCAGGTCGCTTTTCGCGCGATGCAACGGGGACCCCGGCGCCGCTTCCGGACGGCAGCGCAGGCAAGGCCGGAATCCCGCGGAGGCGGCCGCCGCGGCGCTTTCGTAATAGCGCACGTTGCGCGCGTGCGGTGCCGGCGCAGGACACACGGGCCGGCAATAGATGCCGGTCGACTTGACCGCGGTGAAGAACAACCCGTCGAAGCGTGCATCCCGCGTCATCCGCGCGCGCTCGCAGACGCGCGGATCGAGGCGGGAAAAGGGAGCAGCCGCTGGCATGCGCCCATGCTACTGCGCGCGACCCGGCCGGACTCGCCGTTTCCGGCTGCGAATGCCGGACGACCCGCGGCCCTGTCCGGCGTCGCCGGTCCGCTCAGAACCCGTATCGCAGGAAGCCGCCGTCCACCGCGATGCATTCGCCGGTCACGTAGCTCGATGCCGGCAGGCACAGGAACGCGACGGCGGCGGCGACCTCCTCCGGCTCGCCGATGCGGCCCATCGGCGTGCGCAGCAGCACATCGTCGAGGTAATCGGGATCGCGCAGCGGCGCCTCGGTGCGGCGCGTGCGGATGTACCACGGCGCGACCGCGTTCACGCGGATGCCGTCCTCGGCCCATTCGCAGGCGAGATTGCGCGTCATCTGGTGCAAGGCCGCCTTGGTGAAGCCGTAGGGCGCGCCGGTGCGCACGTGGATCAGGCCGGACACCGAGCCGACGTTCACGATCGCCGCATTGCCGTGCTCGGCCAGATGCGGATGCGCAAGCCGGCACAGCTCGAACGCGGCAAGGACGTTCAGCTCCACCAGCGCGCGCACCTCGTCCAGCGCGTAGTCCAGCGCGGGCCTGGATTCGTTGCCGCCGACGTTGTTGACGAGCAGCGACAGCGGGATGTCGAGATCGGCGATCCAGTCGAACACCTCCAGCCGCTGTTCCTGCACGGCGAGATCGGCGTCGCAGGCGAGGATGCGCCGGCCCGGGAACTCCTCGGCCAGTTCCACGCGGGCCTGCTCCAGCCGCACCTCGTCGCGCGCGACCATCAGCACGTCGGCGCCGAGCGCGGCCAGTTCGCGCGCGCAGGCAAAGCCGATGCCCTGGCTGGCGCCGGTGACGAGCGCGGCGCGGCCGTCGAGCCGCCAGCGCGTGGTGATCGCGTCCATCGAGTCCTCCGCTTGTCCGCCGGCGGATGCGCGGAGCAGACTGTACCGGATCGCCACCGGAGTTCCCCGCCATGCGCCGCATCGCCAGCCTTGCTCTCGTCGCCCTGCTCGCCGGTTGCTCCGGCGGTGACCGTCCGCCGGCTGGCGCCGACGCCGAGGCGGCGAAACCCCGGCAGAAGACCGTGTTCGACGACCAGCTCAAGGCGCTGGACAAGGCCAGGGCCGTCGAGGGCGAGTTGCAGAAGGCAAAGGAGCAGCAGGACCGCGCAATCGACGAGCAGGGCGGCTGACCGCCTGCGCGACGCGAAACGCGAAGACGCGCACGGGCGCGTCAGCGCATCTCGCAGAAGCAGTGCGCGAACGCGCCGTAGCCCTTGCCGCGCAGCGAATCGAGCACGGCAGAAAGCTGCTCGACCTCGCGCGTCGCCACCGACGGAAGCGGCGACTGGAAGCCGGCCCAGCGCGCGAGGCGCACCATCGATTCGCTGCCGCTGAACCCGAGCACGAACCGCTCCCACGCGGACAGGTCGCGCTCGATGTAGCGGACCTGGTAGTTCGCCTCGAGCCCGGCACGCGCCGCCGCCGCGGCGATCGCGTCGTGCAGCCCGCCCAGCTTGTCGACCAACCCGCGTTCCTTGGCCTGCGCGCCGCTCCACACGCGCCCCTGCGCGACCGCGTCGACCTCCTCCGGCGTCTTGCCGCGCGCATCGCCGACCTTGCCGATGAAATCCGCGTAGCCGCGCCGGATCACGCTGGTGAGAATCGTCTCCACCTGCGGCGACAGCGGCCGACGGATGTCGAATGCGCCGGCCAGCGGCGTGGTGCCCACGCCGTCGGTGCGCACGCCGATCCGCGCCAGCGTGTCGGGCACGGTCATCAGCAAGCCGAAGATGCCGATCGAACCGGTGATCGTGTTCGGCTCGGCCCAGATCTCGTCGCTGGCGGTGGATATCCAGTAGCCGCCGCTGGCGGCCACGTCGCCCATCGAGACGATGACGGGCTTGCCCTCCTCGCGCGCCTGCGCGAGCTCGCGACGGATCAGCTCGGACGAATGGGCATCGCCTCCGGGCGAATTCACCCGCAGCACGATCGCGCGCACGTTGGCGTCGCGGCGCGCGGTGCGGACGAGGTCGGAGGTGGACTTGCCGCCGATGGTTCCGGGCGGCCGCTCGCCGGGAACGATCTCGCCTTCCGCGACGACGACCGCGATCGTGGGCTGCATCGGCGCGAGGTTCTCCGGTGCGAGGCCCTGCAGGTATTCGCGCCATCCGACCTGGCGGAAGCTGTCGCCGCCGTCGCTTTCGCCCAGCGCGCGCAACTGCGCCCGCGCATCGGCGCGCGTGGCGAGCTGGTCGACCAGCTTCTGGTCGAGCGCCACCTTGGCGAGATGGCCGTCGGCCGCCAGCACCTTCTCGTCATAGCGCGCGATGTCCTGCGCCAGCGCGGCGGCGTCGGTCTTGCGCAGCGCGGCGATCTCGGCGAGGTATTCCTGCCAGAGTCCGCCCATCCAGTACGCGTCGGCCTCCTTCGATTCCGCCGATGCGTCGTCGCGCACGAACGGCTCGGCGGCCGACTTGAATGCGCCGACCCTGATCAGGTGCACCTGCACGCCGAGGCGCTCGAGCGCGTCGCGGAAGTAGCTGCGGTAGTTCGCGAATCCTTCCAGCAACACCGCGCCGTCGGGGTCGAGCAGGATGCGGTTGGCGTGGGCGGTGACCAGATACGCGTTCTGGCCGACGCCGCCGGTCACCGCGACGATCTCCTTGCCGGCGGCCTTGAAGCGATCGAATGCGGCGCCGAGCTCGCGCGCCGTCGCGAGGCCGATGCCGGTGATGCCGTCGGGCACGAACACCAGACGCTCGATGCGCTCGTCGGCTGCCGCGCGATCGATCGCGCGCAGCAGGTCGCGCAGCTGCACCTCCGGCTCCTCGCTGCCGGCCACGCGCGCGAGCGCCCGCGTGGCCGGATCGGTCGAGTACTCCTCGACGACGTTCCCGCTCGGATCGAGCACCAGCGCGGTGCGCGGCAGCAGCACCGGACGCGAGCCGAACATCGCACCGAAGAACGCGATCAGCAGGAACAGGAAGATCAGGTTGAACACCAGCCTGCGGGTGAAGTTCAGCGCGTTCCAGATCGCGCGGAAGAAGCGGCGGATCGCGCCGGGCGGACGAGTCGACATCGAGTACTCCGGATCGCGCCGCATCCGTCGCGGCGCGTTGCGCCAGCCTACCCGATCCGGCATCAGGGCTGCATCGGTGACTTCCGGGACAGGCGCGCGAATCGCCACGAAAGCAACACGGCCGCGGTGCCGAGGCCGGCGATCAGACCCATCCACATGCCGCGTGCGCCGAGCCCGTGCGCGAACGCGAGCCACCATGCGACCGGCATGCCGACGCCCCAGTACGCGAACGTGGTCAGGAACATCGGGATGCGCGTGTCCTTGAGGCCGCGCAACGCGCCGTTCGCGACCGCCTGGAATCCGTCCGGGAACTGGAACAGTGCAGCGAGAACGAGCAGTTGCGCCGCCAGCGCGACCACGGCGGCATCGTCCGAATAGAGCCCGGCGATGGTGGCGGGCAAGGCCAGCATCAGCGTCGCCGACACGGTCTGGCTCGCAAGCACGAGGCCGAATCCGGCCTGCCCCGCGAGCCGCACGCCATCCGCATCCTGCCGCCCGACGGCGCTGCCGACGCGCACGGTGGTGGCCATCGCGATGCCGAGCGGGATCATGAAGAACAGCGATGCCACGTTCAGCGCGACCTGATGACTGGCCACCACGGTCGCGCCGAGCGTGCCGATCGCCAGCGTCGTGGCGATGAACAGGCCAGCCTCCATCAGCACCGTCACCGCCATCGGCACGCCGACGCGCAGCAGCTCGCCGATGGTCGCCGCGTCCGGTCGCTCCAGCCTCGCGGTCAGCGCGAGGTCCGCGTACGCGGGATGCAGCAGCACGTAGATCGCGAACGCGATCGCCTCCAGCCACAGCACGATCGCGGTGGCCGCGCCGATGCCGGCCGCTCCCATCGGCGCGATGCCGTGTCCGCCGTGCAGCAGCAGCCAGGCGATCGGGCCGAGTGCCGCGAGCGCGAGCAGGCTGAAGTACATCGTCGGGCGGGTGATGCCGACGCCTGCGCTCATGCCGCGCAACGTGAAGAAGGCCGCCAGCGCCGGCGCGCCCCACGACACCGCTCGCAGGAATCCGGTGACGCCCTCTGCCAGCGTCGGATCGATGCCGATCATCCGCATCAGCGGTATCGCCGCGCGCACCGCGATCCAGAGCAGCAACCCGAGTGCTGCCGCCAGCCACATCGCCTGGCGGAAAAGCGGGCCGATCGCCTCGCGGCGACCGGCGCCATCGAGCTGGGCGACGGACGGCGGCACCGCCATCGTGACGCCGATCGCGACGATCACCGCGAACGACCACACGCCCGAGCCGACCGCAACGGCTCCCAGGGTCTGCGCGGCATGGCGACCGGCCAGCACGGCGTCGATCGCGTTCATGCCGACGGCCGAGAGCTGGCTCACGATCAGCGGCAACGCGAGGACGATCGTCTCGGCCAGCTCGCGCGTCAGTCGCGGCCGTTGGCGATGCAACATCATGCGGTTCGTCCGGAGGGGCGGGCGATTCTAGCAACGGCCCGGTGCGCCGACGCCCGCGCCGCACGCCACCGTGCAGCCCCGTGCACGCGCCGCCGTCCGCAGAACCGCCCTCCACGCAGCCTTCGCCCGCTCCGCGCGGCGAAGGAGAGCATCGCGCCGCACAGCCGCGCGTTCATTCCCTCTCGCTCCTCCTGGCTGCGCTGCCGACGTGGCGATCACATGGCTGGCGCCGCACGCGCTGCTGCCGGACACTCCGCGGTGCGGGCATGGCTGCCGACATGCCTGTCGCCGATGCGCGAGCGCGTGTACCGTCACGGATGGCCGATGGCGATCCTCGCGTGCGGCGTGGTCGGAACATGCTGTCTGGTGAACCTCGCGTTCCGGCTCGCGGGCGCCCTGCTCGCCGCCCTCGCGCTGCTCCGGGCGGTGGCCGGGAACAACCCGGCGAACGCCTGTCAAGCGGGTTTTGCACAGAACGGCGGGATGCCGCACCGTATCGGGACGCCCGCCTCGCACGCTCGTCGAGGCTGCACCAGATCGCATCGTATGTAGTTGATTTTCAGGATATATTTCAGATTGATTAAATATTCGCCAACGCAAGCGGCAGGCCGTGGAAACAGGCATTGCGGGGCGCCTGGCAACCGCTCATCCACAAACTTATCCACAATCGTTGTGGATAACGGATTTTTCCCCCGTGCGGTAATGACTTGGCGCCGCTTCCTGATGTCGCTGTGAGAAATCCGCCGCAATCCGCGAAAATGCTGCCTCAAACACCCGACCTGCTGCCGCCGGACCTCCCCGACGCGCACTCCGGCGCCGCCGGCCGGGTGCTGCAGGTGGTCCTGCCGGTACCGCTGCATGCACATTTCGACTACGCCTGCGATGTGCCGGTCGCGCCCGGCTCGCGCGTGCTCGTGCCGTTCGGCCGGCGCGAACGGGTCGGCGTCGTCATCGGCTCGGCCGCGACCGCAGCCGTCGACTCCAGTCGGCTCAAGTCCGTGTCGCGCGTGCTGGACGAGGTGCCGCTGCTCGACGCGGAATCGCTGGCCACCCTGCAATGGGCCGCGCGCTACTACCACCATCCTCCCGGAGAGGCCGTCGCGGCGGCGCTGCCGGCGGCACTGCGCTCGCCGCGCCCGCTGCCCGATGAAGGCATCGCCTCCCTGATGCTGACGGCGACCGGCGTGGTCGCGCGTGAAGAGGGCCGGGTCCGCGCCGGCACGCGCATTGCCGCGCTGCTCGATGCGCTCGCGGATGGCGCGCTCGCGCGTGGCGACGCGGTCGAACGCTTCGGCGCGTCGGCGGTGCGTCGTGGCCTGTCCGACGGCTGGATCGAGAACCGTCGCGCGCCGGCATCGGCCACACCCGTCGCGACACCAACGACCGGTCACGCGCTGAACGCGGAACAGCGCGACGCCGCCAATGCGCTGTGCGCCGCCGACGGGTTCGTTCCGTTCCTGCTCGACGGCGTGACGGGCAGCGGCAAGACCGAGGTCTATCTCGAAGCGATCCGCGCCTGCATCGCGCGAGGCCGGCAGGCGCTGGTACTGGTTCCGGAGATCGCGCTGACGCCGCAGGCAGTGCGCCGCTTCCGCGACGGCCTCGGCCTGCCCATCGCGCTGCTGCATTCGGGACTCGGCGAGACCGAGCGCGCGCGCGCATGGCGGGCCGTCGCGCGCGGTGAAGCGCACGTCGTGCTCGGCACGCGCTCGGCGATCTTCGTTCCGCTGCCGCGCGCGGGGCTGATCGTCGTCGACGAGGAGCACGATGCGTCCTACAAGCAGCAGGACGGCTTCCGCTATCACGCGCGGGATCTGGCACTGGTTCGCGGCAAGGCGCTCGGCATTCCGGTCGTGCTCGGCTCGGCCACGCCCTCGCTCGAGAGCCTCGCCAACGTCGCCGCCGGCCGCTACCGGCGGCTGGCGCTGAGCCGGCGCGCGGGCGCCGCGACACCTCCGTCGCTGGACGTGCTCGACGTGCGCGGGGTGCGCCTGCATCACGGACTCGCGCCCGCCGCACTGGATGCCATCGGGGCCTGCATCGCCCGCGGCGAGCAGGCCCTCGTGTTCCGCAACCGTCGCGGCTATGCGCCGGTGCTGCTCTGCCACGACTGCGGCTGGAGCGCGCGATGTCCGGATTGCGAGCGTCGCCTGACGCTGCATCGGCGCGAAGGCCGCCTGCGCTGCCATCACTGCGATTTCGGGATGCGCGTGCCCGTCGCCTGCCCGGACTGCGGCGGACTCGCGCTGCAACCGCTCGGCGAAGGCACCGAGCGCATCGAGGACGCGCTCGCCGGACGGTTCAGCGACGTTCCGGTGGTGCGCGTGGACCGCGACACGACACGCGGGCGCCGCATGCGCGAGGCGCTGCTCGAATCGCTGCCGGACGAAGGGGCGCGCATTCTCGTCGGCACGCAGATGCTCGCGAAGGGCCACGATCTGCCGCACCTGACGCTGGTGGTCGTGACGGGCGTGGACGATGCGCTCTACAGCGTGGACTTCCGCGCGGCCGAGCGGCTGGCGCAGCTCGTCGTGCAGGTTGCCGGCCGCGCGGGCCGCGCCGAACGGCACGGCTCGGTGCTGCTGCAGACGCACGATCCGGATCATCCGCTGCTGCGCGTGCTGCTCACGCGCGGCTACGGCGCGTTCGCGGAACAAGCGCTGGCCGAAAGGCGCGACGCAGCGCTGCCGCCGTTCGTGCAGTTCGCACTGCTGCGCGCGGAATCGTCCGACCGCGAGCCGTTGGACGCATTCCTCTCGGCCGCCGCTGCTCTTGCGCGGGACTCGGCCGTGGTCGTGCACGGCCCGCTGGACGCGCCGATGCCGCGCCGTGCAGGTGCGCATCGACGGCAGTTGCTCGTCGAGGCGGGCGAGCGCGCCACGCTGCAAGGCTTTCTCTCGGACTGGCTGCCGCGACTGCGCGAACTGCCCGGTCAGCGGGCGGTGCGCTGGTCGATCGACGTCGATCCGGTGGATTTGTACTGAACCGCAAAACGAAACGGCCCGCACAAGGCGGGCCGTTCGGGTGACCGAAGCAAACCGGTCGTCAGGCGACGAACAGCGCGCGCATCTTCTTCATCGCGTTCGCCTCGATCTGGCGGATGCGTTCGGCCGAAACGCCGTACTCGTCCGCCAGTTCCTGCAGCGTCGCCTTCTCGCCGTCCGCCAGCCAGCGGCGCCGGATGATGTCGCGCGAGCGATCGTCGAGCTTGACCAGGCCGCGCTGCAGCGTGTCCAGGCTCGACTCCTCCTCGGACTCGGCCTCGACCATCGCGTACGGATCGGCCGCGCTGTCGATCAGGAACGACGCGGGCGCGGGGCGCTCGTCGTCATCCGCATCGACCGGCGCGTCGAACGCGACATCGCGGCCGTTGAGGCGCGCCTCCATTTCCATCACGGTCGCACTCGGCACGCCGAGTTCGCGCGCGACGGTGTCGACCTCGTCGGCGTTCATCCAGCCGAGGCGCTTCTTCGACTTGCGCAGGTTGAAGAACAGCTTGCGCTGCGCCTTGGTCGTGGCGACCTTGACGATGCGCCAATTGCGCAGGATGAACTCGTGCATTTCGGCGCGAATCCAGTGCACCGCGAACGAGACGAGGCGCACGCCATGGTCCGGATCGAAGCGCTTGACCGCCTTCATCAGGCCGATGTTGCCTTCCTGGATCAGGTCGCCGACCTGCAGGCCGTAGCCCGAGTAGCCGCGCGCGACGTGTACCACGAAGCGAAGGTGCGAAAGCACCATCTGCCTGGCCGCATCGAGGTCGTCGTGATCGATGAAGCGCCGCGCGAGATCATGCTCCTCTTCCTGGGTGAGCATCGGAATCCTGTGGACCGCGCTGACATACGCGTCCAGACTGCCGAGCGGACTCGGCACGGGAAACTGGGTGGCAACCAAAGCGTTGCTCATGAATGGTCTGCTCCTGTGGCAACCGCAACTTAGCACTCGGCTCCTTGGAGTGCCAAAAGCGACATTGGTTCCCGAAGGGCGAATCCATCGCCCGAATTACTGAACTACTGGGTATTGTACAGGAGAATCCATGGACGGCGCGTTCACCGCATTCGCCGCAGTGTTTCCGTTCAGATCACAACGGATTGACCGGAAAGGCTATTTTTCGGACGGTACCGCCAGCATGGCTTCGACCTCGGCGCGCGGTGGAAGTTGCCAGTCGATGGCCGGGCGACCTCGGTCGCACAGGTATCGATTGGTGCGGGAGAAGTGCCCGCATCCGAGAAAGCCGCGATGCGCGGACAGTGGCGACGGATGCGGCGCCTTGAGCACCAGATGCCGCTGGCGATCGATCAATGCGCCCTTGCGCTGCGCGTAGCTTCCCCACAGCAGGAAGACCAGTCCCTCGCGCTCGCGGTTCAGCGCCTCGATGCACGCGTCGGTGAATTCCTCCCAGCCCTTGCCAGCATGCGAGCCGGCGAGGCCTCGCTCGACGGTCAGTACCGCATTGAGCAGCAGCACGCCCTGCCGCGCCCATGGGATCAGGCAACCATGGTCCGGGCGCGGCACGGCGAAATCGCGGCCGAGTTCCTTGAAAATGTTCTCCAGCGACGGCGGCACCGCCACGCCCGGCAGCACCGAGAAGCACAAGCCGTGTGCCTGACCGGGCCCGTGATACGGATCCTGACCGAGGATCACCACCTGCACGTCGTCGAACGGCGTGGTGTCGAGGGCGGCGAAGATGCGCGGGCCGGGCGGATAGATCACCTTGCCGGCGCGCTTCTCGGCCCGCAAGAACGCCGACAGCGCCTGCATCGCCGGTGATTCCAGCAAGGCACCGACGCGCGCTTTCCACGAAGGCTCCAGCCGGATCCGCTCGCTGCTCATGCGCCGTTCGCGTTCTCGCGCAGCCGCCGCGCCACCCGCAACTGGAACTGCAGCTTGGTCACCAGCAGGCGCTCCTCGATCGGTTTGTGGACGAGGTCGTTCGCACCCGCGCGAAGCAGGGCGGCCTGATTCTCGGGATTGTCGTCGCCGGTCATGATCAGGACCGGCAACTCGCCCTTGCCGTAGCCGAAGCCGTTGCGGATCCGCTCGAGCAGGTCGCCGCCGCTGAGGTCGCCCTTCAGGTTCACGTCGGTCAGCACGAGGTCGAAACCGGGCCCGCGCCCGTGCGTGCGGGTCGCTTCGAGCTGTTCCAGGGCGGCCTCGACGCTGACCACGTGCTCGACCGTGAAACCGCACTTCTCCATCATCCGCCGCGTGGCGAGCGCAACCACGCGGCTGTCCTCGACATACAGCACGGTTCCGCTGATCTGCTCGGCCGGCCGCACATAGCCGAGGATGAATGCCGCCAGCGCGTCGAACCCGAGCGACTTGTCGAAATAGTCGGTCACGTGCGAGGAGAGGGTGCGCGTCTCGAGCCGCTCCTGCACGTCTCCCGACACCACGATGATCGGGATGTAGGCCTGGTGCGTGGTTTCGCGGACGAGGCGGGCGAGCTCCGTGCCGTCCATGTCCGGCAGGCGGAGCGCGGTCGTGACCAGATCCACGACGCCGCCGGAGGCGCGCTCGATCGCTTCCGCACCGCTGCCGCAATCGACGACGACGGCATTCGGCAACTCCGCACGCAGCACGCGCCCGATCAGCTGGCGCACGAGTCGCGAACCATCGACGACGAGCACGCGCGGCGCATCGCTGGAGACATGCCGCGTCAGCGTCACCTCGCTCATGCCGGCCGCCCCGCCGCAAGATGGCGCGCCGTGGCGACCCATGCACCGATCCAGCCGAGCAGCATGCTGCCACCGATGACCAGCAGCACCACGACCGGCTGCAAGCCGTGCACGTCGTAGCGGTTACCGTAGCTGTCGAGCAGGCGCCCGAGCGGACCGCCGAGTGCGAGCTGCACCGCGAGCACGATGGCCAGCGCACACAGACCGCCGAGCAGCCCGTACCACAGGCCGGCATACAGGAAAGGTCGTCGCACGAAGCCGTTGCTCGCGCCGAGCAGTTGCATCACCGAGATTTCCCCCGCGCGGGACTGGATGTCCATGCGCACCGTGTTGCCGATCGCGAGCAGCGCGGCCAGTCCCAGCAGCACCGCCATCACGAGCACCGCGCGCTCGCCGAAATCGAGGATCCCGCCGAGCTTGCGCCGCCACTGGGCATCGTACTGCACCAGATCGACCATCGGGTCCGCCTCGATCACCGCCGCCAGCGCCGAGGCTTCGTCCAATGCCTCCGCATGCCGCGGCGCGACGACCAGCACATGCGGCAACGGACTGCCGTCGAGCACTTCCAGCGCCTCGCCGAACCCGGACATCGCACGGAACTCGGCAAGGCCCTGTTCCGGCGTGCGCACGAGGACCGAAGCGACATCCGCGCGGCCGCGAAGGGTCTGCGCCAGCGCATCGGCATCGGAAGCGGCTGCGCCCGGCTTGAGGAACACCGTCACCTCGCGCGCCGCCTCCAGCCCGCCGGCCAGCGTACGGGCGTTGTCGTACACGAGGAAGAACAGCAGCGGCAGGGACAGCGCGAAACCGATCACCAGCACCGTCAACGCGTTCGCCACCGGCCGCCGGCCAAGCCGCCCGAGGCTGGAGAACAGGCCGTACAGGTGCTGGTCGCGCCACGCGGCGAGGCGCGCGGGCACGGGAACCCGGTCGCCGCGGCGCGCGGCCGGCGCGACCGGCGCCGATGGCGGCGCAGTCCTGCGCGGGCGGCGCTCGGCCTGCGCGCTCATGCGGCCTCGGGCCGGTAGTCGTCGACCAGCCGCCCGTGATCGAGCACCAGCACGCGACGGCGCATGCGCTTGAGCAGCAGCAGGTCGTGGCTGGCGATCAGCACGGTGGTACCGACCGCGCCGAACTCGGCGAACAGGTTCATGATTTCCAGCGAGAGCTGCGGATCGAGGTTGCCGGTCGGCTCGTCGGCGATGATCAGCGGCGGCTTGGAGACGATCGCGCGCGCGATGCCGACACGCTGCTGCTCGCCGGTCGAGAGCGCGAGCGGCGATGCCTTCTCGCGCGCGAGCAGCCCGACCTTGTCCAGCGCCGCGCGCACGCGCTTGCCGATTTCCTCGCGCGGCGTGCCGGCGATCAGCAGCGGCAACGCGACGTTGTCGAACACGCTGCGATCGGTCAGCAGCCGGTGGTCCTGGAACACCATGCCGATGCCGCGCCGATGTTGCGGAATGCCGCGACGCCTCACGCGCCCCAGTTCGCGATGATTCACGGCCACCCGTCCGCGCGTGGGCCGCTCGACCAGGCTCACCAGCTTCAGGAGCGTGCTCTTGCCGGCACCGGAGTGGCCGGTTACGAACACGATCTCGCCGGAGTCGATCTCGAAACTCACCTCCGACAAGGCATCCTGCCCGCCGGGATAGCGCTTGGTCACGTTGTCGAAACGGATCATCGCGGGCAGAAACCCGAAGGGACGCGTACCGCAATTGTAGAGGAGTGGATGCCGCCGGCCAGCCGGCGTCGCGGCGGCGAATGCCCGCGACCTCGGCTACTTCACCATCCGGTTGAGATCGAAGATCGGCAGCAGGATGGCGAGCACGACGAACAGCACGATCGCGCCAACCAGCAGGATCACGGCGGGCCCGAGCACCGCGCTCATGGCGGCGAGCCAGCGGTCCAGCTCGCGCTGCTGCTGGCGCGCGGCCTCGTCCAGCATGCGCGGCAGTTCGCCGGATCGCTCCCCGCTGGCGATCAGGCGCAACGCGACCGGCGGGAAGCGCCCGCTCTCGGCGAGCGCGCGCGAGAACGCGCTGCCCTCGCGCACGCGCACCGCCGCATGGCGCAGCGCGTCGCGCATCGGCAGGTTGGTGACGACCGAAGCCGCCACGCCGAGCGCATCCAGCAGCGGCACGGCGCTGCCGGAGAGCAGCGCCAGCGTGCCGAGTGCGCCGGCCGCGTTGGCCGCACGCACGAGCCGGCCGACCAGCGGAAGGCGCAGCAGGACGGCGTGCCAGCGCCGCCGCAGCGAATCGCTGCGCAACGCCTGCCGCGCGGCGAACACCCCCGCGACGACGATGCCGAGCAGCACCCAGCCCCACGCCCGCACGAAATCGGAGAGCCCGATCAGCACGCGGGTCACGAGCGGCAGCGACTGGCCGAGGTTCTGGAACACGTCGACGATCTGCGGCACCACCCACGCCAGCAGGCCGGCGACGACCGCGATCGCGACCAGCGCCAGGAGCAGCGGATAGGCCAGCGCCGCCAGCACCTTCTGCGCCAGCGCGTCGCGCGCCTCGACGTGGTCGGCGAGCCGTTCCAGCACCGTGTCGAGACGACCGGACTGTTCGCCCGCTGCGACCGTCGCGCGATAGGTTTCCGGGAACGCGTGCGGAAACTCGGCCATCGCCTGCGCCAGCGCTGCCCCCTCCATCACGCGCGCGCGAAGACCCGCCGCCAGCGTGCGCTGGCGCGGACTGTCGGCCTGCTCGACCAGCGCGCCGAGCGCCTCGTCGATGGGCAGCCCTGCGCCGACCAGCGTCGCGAGCTGGCGCGTCATCAGCGCAAGACCGGCCGCACCGAGCGGCCGCGCACCGAAGACCCCGCGCGCCTGCCCCGCGCCGCCGCGCACCTCGTCCACCTGCAGCGGCTGCAGGCCGCGCGCGCGCAACAGGCTGCGCACCGCGCGCGCGGTGTCGCCCTGCAACACGCCGCGCTGCGTCTTTCCGCTGGCATCGAGGGCCTGGTAGGCGAAGGCTGGCATGAATTTCGGTCACGCTCCGGAGAATGGACTCGGCGCCACGCGACACGCGCCCTTCCGCGAAGGGGCGTGCGCGATCACGCGAGATCGTCGCGCAGCATATGGGTGAACGGCTCGCAATTCATCCCGCGCCGCCGACGAAGCCACACCGGCCGACACTCAGGATGCGATCTCCACCCCACGTCCGGGGCGAGGATGAACCGCGACGCCCCGCCGGCGCCGCGCGAAACGTCGCGACCGTGGCGCGCAAACGCGACGCATGGCGCACGATACCGATCGCGGCGGGTGTCCGATGCGATCCGGAACCGGAACCGGGAAGGATCGCCCCGCCTCTGCGCATGCGTACCGGGCGCACCGCCACGGCCGCAGGCACCTCGAATCCCGCCGGGGAAAGCCCCGCTCAGTCACCCCGAGGCAGCAATGCAGGCTTGGACGGGGACACGCCATTCGCATCATCGCCCGCAGCGGCGAGGCGCAGGAAGCCGGGCGCAACCGTCCAGCGCATGCCGTCATCGGCCAGAACCGAAACGGATTTGCGGTTGTAGCGAACGATCACGCCTTGCACGGAACCTCGCGCGTCCGGCTCGAAAACCACGCGGTCCCCGATGCGGAAGCGCAGCATCGCGACATGCGCTCGCGCCTGCTGGAGGAAGCGCAAGCGCTCGACGATGCGACGGTTGAGGTCAACCAGTTCCGTCTCGCTCAGCTTGTCGATGTCGATCGTCATGCCACGTGTGCCTTGCATGCAATGTGATGCGACCGTCGCCGGTCAATCCTCGCGCGTGACGCGCAGCACTTCCTCGGTCGAGGTGACGCCGGCGACGCACTTGGCCCAGCCGTCGGCGAGGATCGAGGCGGAATGGCGGCGCGCATGGCGCTCGAGGTCGGCTTCGCTCGCGCCTTCGTGGATCATCCGGCGCAGCGCGTCGTCGATGGTCACGAGTTCGTAGATGCCGGTTCGACCCCGGTAGCCGGTCGCTCGATCGCGGGTGGCTGCGTCGGCACGCGGGCGAAACAACGTGACTTCGGCATCGGCCGGCTGGCCGAACGCGGCAAGTTCGGCTGGCGTGGCACGGTAGGCCTCGCGCGTGGCGGGATCGAGCACGCGCACCAGCCGCTGCGCGAGCACGCCGACCAGCGACGAGGACAGCAGGAACGGTTCCACGCCCATGTCGCGCAGGCGCGTGATCGCACCGACCGCGGAATTGGTGTGCAGCGTGGACAGCACGAGGTGGCCGGTCAGCGATGCCTGCACCGCGATCTCGGCGGTTTCGAGGTCGCGGATCTCGCCGACCATGACCACGTCCGGGTCCTGGCGCAGGATCGCGCGCAGGCCGCGCGCGAAGGTCATGTCCACGCGCGGATTGACCTGGGTCTGGCCGACGCCGTCGAGGTAGTACTCGATCGGATCTTCGACGGTCATGATGTTGCGCGAGCGGTCGTTGAGCTTGAGCAGAGCGCCGTACAGCGTGGTGGTCTTGCCGGAGCCGGTCGGGCCGGTCACGAGCAGGATCCCGTGCGGACGCGCGATCAGGTCTTCCAGCCGCGCCCGCACCACTTCGTCGATGCCGAGCTGCGCGAGATCGAGCTTGCCGGCCTGCTTGTCGAGCAGGCGCAGCACCACGCGCTCGCCGCGCCCGGCAGGAATGGTCGAAACGCGCACGTCGACCGGCCGGCCGGCGATGCGCAGACCGATGCGGCCGTCCTGCGGCAGGCGCTTCTCGGCGATGTCGAGCTTGGCCATGACCTTGATGCGGCTGACCACCGCGTTGGCGATCGCCTTCTGCGGCGCAAGCACCTCGCGCAGCACGCCGTCGATGCGGAAGCGCACCACGAGCCGATTCTCGTAGGGCTCGACGTGGATGTCGGACGCGCCTTCCTTCACCGCCTCGGTGAGCAGCGCGTTGATCAGCCGGATGATCGGCGCGTCGTCGTCGCTTTCGAGCAGGTCTTCGGGCTCGGGCAGCTCGTCGGCGATCGTCGCGAGGTCGGCGCGCTCGTCGAGGTCGGACACCATCGCGCGCGCGTCGTCGCCCTGCTCGTAGAGGTCGCGCAGCAGCCGGTCGAACGACACGTCATCCAGCGGCTCCAGCGCCAGCGGCGAGCCGAAATGCCGACGCAGCTCGGCCAGCACTTCGGCGCGGACTTCGGCGCGGCATGCGATGCGCGCGGCGGACTCCGTCCAGCCGGCGAGCGCGACGCCGTTGCGCTTCGCGTAGCCGAACGACGGACGCGACGGGCGCGGCGACGCCTCGCTCATCGATTGGGTCCGCCCGGCTGCGGATCGCGCACGCCGGACGTGCCGTCGAGCGGCGGACTGGCGAGGAAATCGCGCACTTCCGGCAGCAGCGGACGCTCCGATCGCGGCGTCAGTGGCCAGCTCTCCTGGCGCATCTGCAGCTGCCCCGTCCGCATGTAGTTGTACTTCTCGCTCGACACGGCCGCCTCGGTCGCCGCATCGCGCAGGATCTTCGGGTGCAGGAACACCATCAGATCCTTCTTCTGGCGATCGTTGGTGCGGTACCGGAACAGGTTGCCGAGCACCGGAATGCTGCCGAGGCCCGGCACCTTCTGCACGTTGTCCTTGGCCTGGTTGTCGATCAGCCCGCCGAGCACCAGCAGCGAATCGTCCTTGACCAGCACGCTGGTGGTCAGCTCGCGCTTGTTGGTGACGAGATCGACCGCGCCGCTCACGTTCGGCGCGAGGGAGGAGACTTCCTGGTGGATGTCCAGCCGCACCGATTCGCCTTCGTTGATCTGCGGCTTGACCTTGAGCACGAGGCCCACGTCCTTGCGCTCGATGGTCTGGAACGGGTTGGTGACGGCGCTCGTCGCGGAGCCGCTCCCGGATGCCACGGTGCCGAGCGTTCCGGTGGTGTACTGCCCGGTCAGGAACGGCACTTCCTGCGCCACCTTGATCTCGGCTTCCTGATTGTCCAGCGTCAGCACCGAGGGCGTGGAAAGGATGTTCGAGTTGCCGTCGCCGCGCAGCGCCGTGACCAGCGCGCCGAGACGGAAGATCGTGGTGCCGCCGATCGAGACGGAGCCATCGATGTACCCGAGATTGAGCCCGTTGCCGACGCCGAGCGGATTCTGCGCGGCGTTGAGAATGTTGTTGCCGGGCGTGTTGCCGGTGAAGCTGGTGCCGCCGATCACGTGCTCGCCGTCGCCGAGCGGGAACTGCCACTGCACGCCGATCTCGCTCGCGGTCTGCGCCGATACTTCGGCAATCACCGCTTCGATGAGCACCTGGTTGCGGCGAATGTCGAGCTGGCGCACGACGGCAGCGAGCGAGCGGAAGATCGCCGGCGGCGCGCTGATGACGAGCGCATTGGTTTCCTCGTGCGCCTGGATCGTGGCCGGCGACGCACCGCCGGATGCGCCGTCCGGCTTCTGCGTCGGCGGCACGGTGCCGGACAGCGTCGCCGCGACGCCTTCGAGGATCGTCGCCAGCTCCTTCGCGCTGGCATAGCGCAGGTAGATCACGTTCGTGTCGCCGCCGCTCTCGACCGGCGCGTCGAGATGCGCGATCAGCGCGCGCATCCGCAGGCGCGTGTTCTTCGCGCCGGACAGCAGGATCGAGTTCGTGCGCGTGTCGGCGAACACGCGCGTCTCCTCGCCGGGCTGCGCCGGACTCTCTCCCGCGAGCATGGTGAGCGTGCGTGCGAGTTCCGAAGCATTGGCATTGCGCAACGGGATCATCTCGACCTGAGCATCCGCGCCGGTGTCGATGCGGCGGATGATCTCCGCCAGCCGCTGCACGTTGCCGGCGCGATCGGACACCACGAGCGAGTTGGATGCGGCATGCGCCACGATCTGCCCGCTCTGCGGCATCAGCGGCCGCAGGATCGGCACCAGTTCGGCGGCCGAGACGTGGCGCACCGGCACGATCTCGGTGACCAGTTCGTCGCTGGCGCGCGCGGCGAGCGCATCGATGCCGCTGGCGCCATCCTGCTGCGCGACCGCATCCGGAACGATCTTGACCATGCTGCCGGACGGGATCGCCGCATATCCGTGCACGCGCAACACGGACAGGAACACGTCATAGACCTCGTCCGCCCGCATCGGCCGCGCCGAAATCACCGTCACCTTGCCCTGCACGTTCGGGCCGACGATGAAGTTCCTGCCGGTGATCTCGCTGACCGTCGCGATCAGCGCCTGGATGTCGGCGTCCTTGAGATTCAGCGTGTGGCGGCCGTCTGCCGTGGTGGCATGACCGGGCGTCGCATCCTGCGCCCGCGCGTGCGGCTGCAGCGCCAGCCCCGTGCATGCGGCGGCGAACACCGCCACCCCGATCCATCCCCGAAAAGCTTGCATCGATGGCCCCGCCATGGAAATGAGATTCATCGCAGACCGACCGTCACTTCGGCCGGCTTCCCGTTGCGCAGCACCGTGACGCGCACCGCGCTCGATGCCGCGAGGCCGTCCATGATCTGCCGCCCGCGCTCGACCGAGTCGACCGGCACCCCGTTGACCGCGGTCACGACGTCGCCCTGGCGCAAGCCGATCTGCTCCAGCAGCGCGACATCCGTGCCCGTGGAGAGTCGCACGCCGGACAGCTTGCCGTCCGAGAGCACCGGCACGACCTGCACGCGCCGCATCAGCTCGTCCGGATTCTGCCGCAAACGGTCCACCGTCTGCCGCCAGTCGGCCGGCGCTCGGACGGTGGTCGGCAACGGCTTGCGCGACGCCGATGGCGATGCCGGCGATTGCCCGCCGCGCACGGTGGCCGGCGTCGGCCGCACCACGTCCGCGGGGGCAAGCCGGGTGTCGCGTGGCAGGCGCAGCGTCTCCTCGCGGCCGTCTCGCGACAGCACGACATGGTCGGCATGCACCGATGCGAGACGCACGCCCGGCACCACGTCCTGGCCGACGCGGAACACGCGCTCGCCGTTGCCGGCATCGGAAATCACCGCCACGCCATCCTGCGGATCGGCGCCGGCAAACGTGCCGCGCAGCACCAACGCGAGCGTCGAGGCAGGCGAGCCGCGCCCGCTCGCGGCGACCGGCGCCTGGCCGAACAGATGCCACTTCGCGATGGAATCGGTCGGCACCGCTGCCTCGGCAGAACGCGCCGGGACACCCGGCAGGGGAGCGCCATGCGGCACCAGCGCCCAGACCAGCCGAACCGCCAGCCACAGCGCCAGCGCGCCGGACAGCAGCACGGCCAGCCACCCGGCGATGCCGATCCAGCGCGTTCGATCCGTGGCGGACAGGCTAAGCGGCATCGCGCTTCCGTACCTCGACGTGGAAAACCGCGCAAGCGTAGCAAAGCCGGCCCTCCCGCGACGCAGTGCGCCGCACGCGACGCCCGAACCGGCCCGCCAATCCTCACGCTGTCGCTTCGCCCGGCGCCAAGCGGTTCCCGCACATGCGCAAGCACCGGCAACGCGCGAACTCCGGCACAGGGGAGCTGACGCATCCGCCTGCGCGTGAAGGAAAAACGGCCGCGATCATGGATGTGCATCCTGCCGCGGCGAAGCCGCATGTCCGCTTCGATGCCGGTTCCGCGTATCCCCCGCGCGGCTCCCGAAGGGGTCGCTCCACATCGATCACGAGGAGAGACGAGCATGTACGCTTCCGCCACCCACCCCGATCCGGGCCTTCCCGCGCAACGCCGCCTCCGCGCCGCGCCGCCATGTGCCGTGGCGGCATTGCTCGCGCTCGTCGCGAGCGCCTCGGTGCAGGCGGACATGCCGGAAAATGCCCTGGACGCCCCCTGGAATCCGCCCTACCTGACCAGCCTCGACGACGATCCGTACGGCACCGATCCGGCGTTCAACCATGGCCTCTACTACCGCGACGACTTCGCGGTAAACCTGTTAGGCGCCAACCAGTCGTCGCGTGCATTCAAGACGGCGAAGCTGTCCGACGGCAGCTTCGTGGTCGCCGCCCTGGTCAAGAACCCCGCCGGCAACCAGACCAACGGCTACTGGAACCTGGGCCTGCTGCGCTATTCGGCGACGGGCCAGCGCCTGCAATGGTCGAATCCGGACAGCGCCTACGCCCACTTCAACGACGAGTACGTCGTCTACCCGAAATCGCCAACCGTCCACTACCGCCACATCCGCGACGTGAAAGCCATCGACGGCCACATCGTCGTCCTTCTGGAGAACCAGTTCGCCGGAGGTTCGGATACCGACGCACTGGTGGCCGTGTTCGGCGAGGATGGATCGCACAAGGATACCGAGTCCGCCTTCCAGACCTCATCCGCCGACTTCGCCGGAGGCCTTGCCGTCTACCGGACCTTGGCCATCGGATCCATCCCGCAGGTGCTGGTGACCGGCTCGGTGCAGCAGGCCAGCGGCATCCGCCGACCGTACTTCTCGCGCTTCGACCTGGAGAGCGACGGCAGCCTCACCCGGCGCATCGGGCCCAAGGTGCTGAACACCCACTGGTGCGACGATGCCAGCCGCGACTGCCGGCCGGCCGGCATCGCGCTCGGCAATCGCGGGCTTTTTTCCGCGCCGAGCATCTACGTCGTGAACCGCTACTACCAGACCGCCACGGACCAGCAGGGCTGGAGCATCGCGATCACCAAGATCACGTCCAACGGCGATGCCGACCCGGACTGGCCGGGGCTGTGGTGGTACAACACCGAGGACGGCTCCGGTGGCGCCCACTACGTCTGGCCGGTGGACATCGCGGTGAAGACCACGGGGCTGGGCCTGCCATCCAGCCCGTACCGAGACCAGATCTACGTGATTTCGGAGTTCGGACGCAGTTGCGGAAACGGCGTGCTCGCGTCGCGCTTCGACGAGAACCACGGCTATGTCGAATGGGCGATCTTCGGAGGCAGCGCAGCCTCCGGCGCCCTTTGCTCCGCGATCGGGAGCCCGGCCGACTACCCGCACGCCGTAGCGATCGACGGCAACCGACTCGCGATCGTCGGCCACGGCACGTACGAGCCGCTCGCGATCCCCGGCCAACCCGTTCCGGAACCCGTCACCGACGCATGGGTTGCGGTCGCGGACATTTCCGATGGCGGCCTCGCCATCCGCGACATGCGCGATTTCTCCTACGTCAACGCCGACAACCGCACGCACCACTCCGGATTGTGGGGCATCGCGTCGGCCGGAAGCGGGCGCTTCGTGGTCACAGGCGACGGCCGCTACAAGGAATCGGACGCTGCGGTATTCGCGGGCAAGCAGTTCATGCTGACCCTCGGCATCGCACCGGACCGCATCTTCGGTGACGGCTTCGAGGACTGACCCGCCCGCGCCGCGACGGCCGGCCCGAACGGCCGGTCGTCGCGAGCATGGTCTCCCACGTCCCGGCGAAGTACGCTGTGCGCATGGATCGCGCACATTCCGAGAGCGTCAATCGATTGCTGGAGCGCTGGCGAGACGGTGACCCGCAAGCGCTGGAGCAGCTGTTGCCTCTCGTGTACGCGGACCTGCGGCGCATCGCGCGCGGCATGCTGCAGGCATCGTCGGGCCACGCGACACTGCAGACGACGGCGCTCGTGCACGACGTGCTCCTGCGCCTGCTCGGCCGCGAATCGGCAGACTTCCAGAGCACCGGACACCTCCTCAATGCTTCGGCACGGATGATGCGGCAGGTGCTGATCGACCGATCCCGGCGGGCGCAGACGGACAAGCGCGGCGGCGGCTGGCTGCGCGACGAGTTCGAGATGGCGCTCGAACTGCCCATCCCCGACCGCACCGACCTGGAGATGCTCGACGAGGCGCTGAGCGAACTCGAAGCAGCACACGAGCGCATGGCGCGCGTGGTGGAGTTGCGCTATTTCGTGGGCCTGGAGCTGCAGGAGATCGCCAGCGCGCTCGACATCAACGAGCGCACGGCACGACGCGACTGGGCCGCAGCGCGGGAATGGCTGCGCGAACGCATGTCGCCATCCGACTGAACCGGGACGACAGATGACAGTGGACGATTTCCGATGAACGCGCCCGGCGACTCACACCCGCATGCCGCCGCGATCCTGCGCGATGCGCTGGACCTGCCGGATGCGGATCGCGAGGCGTGGGTGCGCGCGCGATGCGGCGACGACCAAGCCCTCAGCGCCCGCCTGCTGCGCATGCTGCGCGCCATTTCCGACGACGTACGCGACGATGCGCCCGATGCCGAGGCGGGTGAAATCGTCGATCACATGATCGGCACCCGCCTCGGTCCGTTCCGCGTGATCGGGCGCATCGGCAAGGGCGGCATGGGCGTGGTCTATCGCGGCCGGCGCGAGGAGGCCGACTTCGAGCAGGTGGTCGCGCTGAAGCTGGTGCGGCGCGGCTTCGATTTCGACGACGTGCGCGCGCGCTTCCTGCGCGAGCGTCGCATCCTCGCGCGGCTCGACCATCCCAACCTGGCGCACTTCATCGACGGTGGCATCGCACCGGATGGACGCCCCTGGTTCGCGCTCGAGTTCGTGCGCGGCGAAGCGGTGACGCGCTGGTGCGACGCGGAGCGGCTCGACCTGCGCGCACGCGTGCGCCTGTTCCTCGACGTCTGCGCGGCGGTGCAGTACGCGCACGCGCAGCTCGTCGTGCACCGCGACCTGAAGCCGGCCAACATACTCGTCGACGGCGACGGTCGCGTGAAGCTGCTCGACTTCGGCATCGCTCGCCTGCTCGACGACGACGACACGGCCGCGCCGACCACGATCGCGGGTGCGCGCCTGCTCACGCCCGAGTACGCAGCGCCGGAGCAATTCGGCGGCGAGGCTGCCGGCGTTGCCACCGACGTCTACGCGCTCGGCGTGGTGCTGTACGAGCTCATCGCCGGCACGCTGCCGTACACGTTCGACCGGCACGACCTCGCCACAGCCGAGCGCGCAGTTCGCGAACAGCGGGCGCAGTCGCCGACGCAGTCGATCGCGCGCGACGGCACCGACGCGGCGAACGCACGCCTCGCCGCTCGGCGCACGAACGCGCGCGCATGGCGGCGCCAGGTCCGCGGCGACCTCACGCGCATCCTCGACAAGGCGCTGGCGAAGGAACCCGCGCGCCGCTACGCCAGCGTGCAGGCCCTCGCCGACGACCTCGCCCGCTGGCTCGACGGCGAACCCGTGCGCGTGTCCGGCGACCGCTTCGGCTACCGCGCGCGCAAGTTCGTCGCGCGCAACCGCATCGCGGTGGCGCTCGGCACGCTCGCCGTCGCCTCGCTGCTGGCCGGCTCGGCGGTGTCGCTGTGGCAGGCGCGCCGTGCCGCCGCCGCCGCGGCGGACGCACGCGTGGAGGCGACGCGCGCGCTGGCCGCGCGCGACTTTCTCGCCTCCGTGCTCGGCAACGCCTCGCCCGAAAGCGGCGGCTCGCCGCGGACGACGGTCGGCGAGGTGCTCGAGCGCGCACGCACGCGCATCCAGGACGAACTCGGCGCCGATCCGGAACTGCGACTGGAGATGTCCACCCTGATCGGGCGCACCTACAACGACCTCGGCGAATTCGATCAGGGCATGGCGCTGCTGCGCGAGTCTGCTCGCCAGGCCGATGCGGACGCGACGCTGTCGATCGAGGCACGCGCCGCCGCGCACGTCGAGTACGCGCGCGCACTGATGTCACGCAGCAAGAGCGCCGAGGCCGAGGTCGAGGCGTCGGCCGCGATCGCATTGTTCGAGCACGCGCCACCGTCGGCCACGCTCGCCGTCGCGTACAACGTGCTCGCGACCGCGCACTACCTGCAGACACGTTTCCCCGACGCACTCGACGCGCAGCGCCGCGCCGTCGCCATGGCGGGCGAAGTGCACGGCGGCGACAGCGAGGAAGCCGCCGCCGCACGGATGGAGCTGAGCTATTTCCTCGCCGCGACCGGAGCGCCAAGCGACGCCGTCGCGGCGGCCCAGGAAGCACTGCGCACGCTCGAACGCCTGTATCCAGACGGCAAGGCGCCGGTCGTGACGCGCGCACTGTGGGCACTCGGCAGCGCGCTGGCATTCGCCGACCGCGATGCGGAGGCGGTGCCGCCGCTGCGTCGCGCGCGCGATCTCGTCGCGCGCATCTACGGACGCGACGGCACCAAGTACATGCGCAGCCTGCAACTGCTCGGCAATGCCGAGCTGTACGGCGGCGAGCTCGTCGCCGCGCGCGACACGCTGCGCGAGGCGATCGCGCTCGCACGGGCGAACGCACCGGACCATCCGTTGCTGCCGGTCATGCTGTGCGACCTCGGATCCGCGCTTCTGCGCCACGGCGAATTCGCCGCCGCTCAACCAATCCTCATGGAGGCGATCGAGCGCGGACGGCTGACCGGACGCCCTGACATCCACGACAAAGCGCGTGTCATGCGCATCCAGACGCTGGTCGAGCTCGACCGCGCCGCGGAGGCGGAGGCCGAGGCGGCCGCGCTGGCACCGGAGTATCGCGCACGCGATGCAGCGCAGCTGGCGCCGCTGCTGACGGCGCTCGCCGCCGCGCAACGCAGGCTCGGCGAATTCGCCGAGGCGCGCCGCTCGCTCGACGAGGCGGCGCTGCTACCCGGGGATCGGCTCGGCCAGCGTGCACGCGCCGCCCTGCGGCTCGAGCAGGCGCGGCTCGCCGCCGCGACCGGCGAGCATTCCGGCGCGCGAACGCACGCGGCGGCAGCGAAGGACCTGCTGGCCACGCTCAACGCACAGCACACGCCGGAGTTCGCCGAGGCCGAGCGCCTGCTGCAGGCGGACTGAACGCGCGGAGCCGCCTCAGTGGCGGCCGAACATGCGCATGATGCGGCGGAAGAAGCCGGGCTTGGGCGGATGTGCATCGCTCGCCGCCGCCTGCGCGGCAGCCGCGTGCGGGTGCGGTTTGCGCTCGACGATCCGCTGCGGCTGCGGACCGCGCTCGCCGCGGCCGCCCTGGCCGCGTGGCGCCATGTTCGGCGCAGGCGTCGCGGCGGCGGTTTCGCCGCCCTCGCGCCGCTTGTTGCGACCGCGTCCGCCACGGCGCCGGCGCTTGCGCGGCACACCGTCGACGCCGGCTTCCTGCACGACGGCAGGAGCGGCAGCGACACCCGGGCGATTCGCGTCACGCCCGCCGTCGGCTTTCGCGGCGGCGCCGGGTTGCGACGGCTTTTCACCTTCCGCACGCGGCGGTCGCCCGTCGCGTCGCTGCGGGCCATCACCACGTCCGCCTCGACCGCGCGATCGACGCGATCGCGATGCGCCTTCCTTCGGCGGCGCGCCCGCAGTGTTGCGCGCATCGTCGGCGGCCTCTTCCTCGGCGCTGAGCGCCGGAGCGGGCGCCTTGCGCTCGCGCGGCGGCGGCACGACCAGCATGTCGGCCGTGATGGAGGCGGTGGAGATCTTCTGTTCGATGTAGGCCTCGATGTCGGGCAGGCCCATCGCGTAGAGGTCGCAGGCGAAGCTGATCGCGTCGCCCTCCGCGCCGAGGCGCGCGGTGCGGCCGATGCGATGGACGTAGTCCTCGGCATCGTGCGGCAGGTCGTAGTTGAACACGTGGCTGACATCGGGGATGTGCAGGCCGCGCGCGGCGACGTCGGTCGCGACCAGCAGCTCGATCTCGCCTTTCTGGAACTTGCCGAGCAGACGCTCGCGCTTGGCCTGCGGCACGTCGCCGGACAAGGTGGCAACCGCGAAACCCTGCTTCTCCAGCGCGCGCGTGACCTTTTCCGCCGCCATCTTCGTGTTGACGAACACGATGCTGCGGTGCGTTTCGATGCCCGACAGAAGGTTCAGCAGCAACGGCAGCTTTTCCTCCTTGGCCGGGAAATAGACCACCTGGCGCACGCGGTCGGCGGTGACGTTGTCGGCCTCGACGGTGAGCTTCTCCGGACTGTTCATGTGCTCGTAGGCAAGCTCCAGCACGCGATGGCTCAGGGTGGCCGAGAACAGCAGGCTCTGGCGCTGCTCGCGGGGCGGCATGCGGCGGAACAGGAAACGGATGTCCTTGATGAAGCCGAGGTCGAACATGCGGTCGGCCTCGTCCAGCACGACGGCCTCGATCGCGTTGAGCGAGAACACGTGCTGCTTGAGGTAGTCGATCAGCCGGCCCGGGGTCGCGATGATGAGGTCGCAGCCTTCCTTCAGGCGCTCGCGCTGCTTGTCGTAATCGACGCCGCCGTAGATCAGCGCCGAGCGCAGACCGGTATCGCGGCCGATCGCGCGGAAATCCTTGTCGATCTGGATCGCCAGCTCGCGCGTCGGCGCGAGGATCAGCGCACGGGGGTCGTTGAGCTTGCGGTCGGCGTGCGCCGGCTGGGTCAGCAGGCGGTTCAGCACCGCGACCAGAAAGGCACCGGTCTTGCCGGTGCCGGTCTGCGCCTGGCCGGCGACGTCGCGGCCGGTCAGCGCGACCGGGAGGGTGAGGGCCTGGATCGGGGTGCAGCGGACGAAGCCCGCGGCATGGAGGCCGGAAAGGAGATTCGGGTGCAGGCCGAAGCTGTCGAAGGTGGTATCGGTGAGTGGCTGCGTGGACATTCGCTTCTGGTGGGATCGATGGCGACGCCCGGAGCGGACGTCGGGCGCGGGCGGTGCCGCGCGGGTGGTGATTCGCATCTGGAGGCGGCCGGCGTCACTTGCAACGGCGCGCCGCAGTCCCCAGCTTGCGTGGCAGGTGGCTTTGGGCTGAAATGGAACCGTGTCCCCGCCCTCTGCACGCTCCGGCCGCATGGCCGAACCGCGCGAGTGTAGCCCATGCGCGGCCGGATCGCGCACACCGTCCTCTTTTTTCGCACCCGCCCGCTTGCCGGTCCGGCGTGCAGCCTGCTGGAGCCTGATGCCGTGAGTGACCTCGTTTCCCATATCACCGACGACGATTTCGAGCAGGCCGTGCTCAACTCGGCGGAGCCCGTGCTGGTCGATTTCTGGGCGGAATGGTGCGGCCCGTGCAAGATGATCGCGCCGCTGCTCGACGATATCGCCACGAGCTACGGCGGCCGGCTCAAGGTCGCCAAGGTGGACGTGGACAAGAATCCGAAGCTGATGCGCAACTGGAACGTGCGCGGCATTCCGACCCTGATGATCTTCAAGGACGGCAAGGTGCAGGCCACGCAGATCGGCGCGGTCAGCAAGAGCCAGCTCGCGCAGATCATCGACAAGGCGATCGCCTGATCCAGGCGACCGCCGGCCGGGCGCGCACCGTGCGGCCCGGCCCGACCGGTTCCTCTGGACGACCGCAAATGGCGGTGCTACCGTAACCCCGAGGTGCCCGGAGCCGAATCCCGCTCTGCCCACCCCTCCTCCCGCATTCCCACACCCTTCCGCAACAGCCAACGGCGCCCAGCGAGGATTGCCCGTGTCCGAAAACGATACCCCCGACAACGGCCCGAATGCCGCGGCCGAAGCGCGTCCCGAGCCGCGCCAGCGTGCTCCGCGCAATGCCGCCGAGAACAAGGAATCCAGCCCGGTCGAACCGCGTCCCGCCGAATCTGCCGCACCCGCTCCGGAGCCCGCGCAGGGTGGCAGCGGCGGTGATGGGGGGGATGCCGGCGCTGCGCCCGCCGCGCCGCAGAACGGCAATCCGCAGGCCCAGAACAATCCGCAGAGCCAGGGCGGCGGAGGCCGCCGCGGGCGCCGCGACCGTCGCCGGCACAGCGGCGGCAACCAGCAGGGCCGCGCGCCGAACTACGACGACGAGGATTTCGACGATTCGAAGAACGGCGGCGGCAACGGCCCGTTGATCGACCTCAACGAACTCAAGCGCAAGAGCGCGGCCGACCTGCTCGCGCTGGCCGAAAGCCTCGGCATCCAGGAAGGCGTCGCGCGCGCACGCAAGCAGGACATCATCTTCCTCGTGCTGAAGGCGCATGCGCGCGCCGGCGGCGGCATCTACGGCGAGGGCGTGCTGGAGATCCTGCAGGACGGCTTCGGCTTCCTGCGCGGCTTCGATGCCTCGTACCTGGCCGGGCCGGACGACATCTACGTCAGCCCGAGCCAGATCCGCCGCTTCAACCTGCGCACCGGCGACTACATCACCGGCCGCGTGCGCCCGCCGAAGGAAGGCGAGCGCTACTTCGCGCTGCTCAAGGTCGACAACATCAACGGCGAACCGCCGGAAGCGTCGAAGAACAAGATCCTGTTCGAGAACCTCACGCCGCTGTTCCCGCGCAAGGCGTTCCATCTCGAACGCGGAAACGGCTCGTCGGAAGACATCACCGGCCGCATCCTCGATCTCGTCGCGCCGATCGGACGCGGGCAGCGCGGCCTGATCGTCAGCCAGCCGAAGGCCGGCAAGACGATGATGCTGCAGAACGTCGCGCAGGCGATCGTGCACAACCACCCGGACGCGCATCTGATCATCCTGCTGATCGACGAGCGCCCGGAGGAAGTGACCGAAATGCAGCGCAGCGTGCGCGCCGAGATCGTCGCATCCACGTTCGACGAACCGGCAGTGCGCCATGTGCAGGTCGCCGAAATGGTGATCGAGCGCGCCAAGCGCCTGGTCGAGCACAAGAAGGACGTGGTGATCCTGCTCGACTCGATCACCCGCCTCGCGCGCGCCTACAACACCGTCGTGCCGAGCTCCGGCAAGGTGCTGACCGGCGGCGTCGACGCCAATGCGCTGCAGCGCCCGAAGCGGTTCTTCGGTGCCGCCCGCAACGTCGAGGAAGGCGGCTCGCTGACCATCATCGCGACCGCGCTGATCGACACCGGCTCGAAGATGGACGAGGTGATCTACGAGGAGTTCAAGGGCACCGGCAACATGGAAGTGCACCTGAACCGCCGCATCGCCGAGAAGCGCGTGTATCCCGCGATCGACATCAACCGCTCCGGCACGCGCCGCGAGGACCTGCTGATCGACCCGGACCAGCTGCAGAAGATCTGGATCCTGCGCAAGCTCCTGCATCCGATGGACGAGCTCGCCGCGATGGAGTTCATGCTCGACAAGATGAAGAACACCAAGACCAATGACGAGTTCTTCGGCTCGATGAAGCGCGGTTGACCGCGTTCATCGCGGCACCGACCAGAAAGGGGCCGGCCAAGCCAGCCTTCCCGCGTGTCCGGCCGTGCGTGCATGGCCGCCCGTCCGAATCTTCGCGCGAGATCGGCGTGCCGTCGCGCAGCCGCTTCAACCCTTCCTGCGCGGCGTTCTCGTCGCCCTCCCGCACCCGCCATTCGGAAGTTGCTGCCCGTGAAGCCCGCGGATGCCGGCATGGCGGCCACCGCCATCGCAAGCAGCGGAATCAGCACGTATCGGGGTCGCATCGTGGTGTCGCCGGTGCATCCATGGCAGGCACCTTCGATCGCACGCATGCCATGCCGCGAACGAGCGGCCGGACGGGACAACCGAGCCCGCGCGCCCGGTCGACCGATCAGCGCGGGGAGATCCCCGCGCGCGGCGGCGACCACCGCGCCAGCGCCTCGCGCGTGCGCTCGCGACCCAGGGCGATCAGCTCGCCTGCGCGTTCGAACTCCCAGAACGCGCAGGCGTTGCGCGGGATCGTGATCAGCAGGTCGGGGGGCTGCGCGGCGAGTTTCAGGCGCGTGATCGTTTCCTGCACCACGTCGAGCGTGCGCGCGAACAGTTCGATCGTCCCCGGCGCGTTCGCTGCGGACGCTGCGTCCGCGCGCGCTAGACGCGACAGCCAGGTCCGCTTCGACGGCCGGCAGCCCGCTTCGTCCGCCACGGCGCGGACATCGCGCTCGTCCTGCCCCTCCGGTGCCGCAGCGCCGCCGCCGACAAGCGGTTCGGCGACACCGTTCACGTCGACGGCGATCGTGACGTCGGTGAGGTCGCGCAGCGTCGGCGAAACCGGCAACGGGTTGAGCAGGCCGCCGTCCAGCAGCAGGCGCCCCTGATAGGCATGCGGCCGGAACACCGTCGGGATCGCGATCGAGGCGCGCACCGCATCGAACAGCGGCCCGCTCGAGAACCATACCTCGCGCTGCGCGTCGAGATCGACCGCCACCGCCGTGTACGGAATCGCCAGTTCCTCGATCGCGACGTCGCCGACCAGTTCGCGCAGCACGCCGATGATGCGATCGCCCTTGATGAAGCCGCCGCCGGAAATCGTCCAGTCGACCAGCCGCAACACGTCGCGCCACCTGAGCGGCAGCACCCAGTCGACATAATCCTGCAGCTTGCCCGCCGCGTGGATGCCGCCGATCAGGGCTCCCATCGAGCTGCCGGCGATCGAGCGAATCTCCAGGCCCTGCGCCTCCAGCTCCTGGATCACGCCGATGTGCGCGTGTCCGCGCGCGCCACCGGAGCCGAGCACCAGCGAAACGGTGGTGCCGCCATCGTTCACGCGGGCGCTCCCTGATAGGCGCCGAGCGCGAGCTGCAGCATGATCTTCATTTCCTCGCGCAGCGACACGGGCGCGACGATCTCCGCGTCCGGCCCGTACTTGAGCACGTCCATCAGCAGTTCCCGCGAGTTCGAGTACGGCACCTTCAGCTCGTAGCGTCCATCGGGCAGTCGCGACCCCTGCTGCTGCGAGTGCCAGTGCTCGTCGGCGACCCAGCGTGCCGCCCGCGGCGAGAAGCGGATCGTCGCCCATGCCTTCGGCGCACCGGAGAAGATCCCGTAGCTGGACGCCAGATGCGCATCGAGTTCGGCCGCGTCGCGATCCAGCGCAGGTTCGTCGCGGACGACGGGATTGCCGATCCGATCGAGCGCGAAGCTGCGCAACGCGTCGCGGCTGTGGTCCCATGCATCGAGATACCAGTTGTCGCGGTAGTGCGCGAGTCGCTGCGGCGAAACCACGCGCTCGGTCATCGCATCGGTCGAACGCGCGCGATACCCGAATGCGAGCCGCTGGCGATGGAGCAATGCGCCTGCAACCGCGCGGAAAACCGACTGGTCCAGTCGCCGCGAGCCGCTGGCCAGCACGCGGATGCGCTCGACCGGCAGGCTTCGCCCGCTGGCATGGTCGGACAGCAGCTTTTCCATGCGCTCGCGAAACGGCTGCAGCGCGCCCGCGAGCACGCCGGGATCCGATCGCGCGAGGAGTTCGTTCAGCGCCATCAGCGCGGCCAGCTCGTCGCTGGTCAGCCACAGGCCGGGCAGTTCGAAACGCTCGGCCTCGTTCTCGGCGTAGCGGAACGAGGATTCGTCGCCGTCTCCGCTTTCGATCGGCGCACCGAGGGCGTCGCGCAGGAACGCGACATCGCGGTACAGCGTCGCGCGCGAGCAGCCAAGCTCGTCGCGCAACCGGGCGAACGGCACGGGATAGCGCGCGGATTTCAGGATGCGGTGCAGCGTGTTTATGCGCTCGTAGCGATCCATGGCATGTCCTGAAACATCGCCTTATTTCGTACTGTCGGCAAGTGTGTCACAACCCCGGAGAAAGAAAGATGTCGCCATGCCGCTTCCTGCTTTCCGCGCTCGCCCTGCTGACGGCCTGCACCCTCGCGCATGCCGCGCCGAAGGACGAGCTCCACGACGCGTTCGCGAAGTTCATCGCGATCAAGTCGTTCGAGGCCACCTCCATCGACGTGAAGAAGGGCAAGGTCGTGACGACCATGCATTTCGTCGCACCGGACCGCTACCGGATTCGCACGCCGGACGGCCAGACGCAGTACATCGTCGGCGATGCCATGTTCATGGAAATGAACGGCCAGACGATGCGCATCCCGGTTCCGGGCGCAAGCAAGATCACGGCACAGTACCGAAACGAAGGTTTCCTGCGCGAGATGGAAGCCGGTCTCGTGGTGAAAGCTCTTCCGGACGAAACCGTCGACGGCCAGCCGGCGCGCGTCTACGCCTACACGGTGACCGATCCGGTGAAGGCGGACGTCAAGGCCTGGATCGCGCGCGACACGGGATTGCCGATGCAGGTGCAATCCACCGGCCGGTTCATGGGCACGACGTCGACCATGCTGGTGCGCTACTCGCGCTTCGACGATCCGTCGATCCGCATCGAGGCGCCGTGACGATCCGCGCCCGGCCGCGCCCCGCCCGCACGACGGCGGGGTGCGGCCAGCGCATCCCTGCCGGCATGCAGCCCGCTCGGGGGCGGGTCGCGCGCGGACGGTTCCGCTACCATTGCCGTGCCCGCCGCCGCCGCGCGGGCGCCAGCCTGTCCCCATGCCGCACGCGAAGCTCGACCTCCATCGTCCGACCGGGGACGAAATCAGGACCACCACGTGCTACATGTGCGCGTGCCGGTGCGGCATCCGCGTACACCTGAAGGACGGCCGCGTCCGCTACATCGACGGCAACCCCGCGCACCCGGTCAATCAAGGCGTCATCTGCGCCAAGGGCTCGGCCGGCATCATGCAGCATTACTCGCCGGCACGGCTCTCCAGGCCACTGCTGCGCGTCGGCGAGCGCGGCGCCGGCGAATTCCGCGAGATCGAATGGGACGAGGCGCTCGCGCTCGCGACCGAATGGCTCGCCGCGATCCGCGCGCGCAATCCGGACGAGCTTGCCTTCTTCACCGGGCGCGACCAGTCGCAGGCGCTGACCGGCTGGTGGGCACAGCAATTCGGCACGGTGAACTACGCCGCGCATGGCGGCTTCTGCTCGGTCAACATGGCCGCCGCCGGCATGTACACCTTCGGTGGCAGCTTCTGGGAGTTCGGCGAGCCGGACTGGGAACACGCGAAGTACCTGATGCTGTGGGGCGTGGCCGAGGACCACGATTCCAACCCGATCAAGCTCGGCCTCGGCCGGCTCAAGGCACGCGGCGCGAAGATCGTGGCGATCAATCCGGTGCGCACCGGCTACGGCGCGATCGCCGACGAATGGGTGCCGATCAACCCGGGCACCGACGGCCTGCTCGCCGGCGCGCTGATCCACGAACTGCTGCACGCCGACCGCATCGACCTCGACTATCTCGTGCGCTACACCAATGCGCACCACCTGGTGATCCAGGACGAGGGCGACGCACAGGACGGCCTCGTCGCCCGCGACGCGCAAGGCCACCCGCTCTGCGCCGCGCGCCGCGACCCCGGGCGACAGGCCGGCACCATGATCGTGCGGGCCGACGAGATCGACATCGCACCGCTGCTCGCCGGACGCTACCGGCTCGACGACGGCCGCATGGCGGTGCCTGCGTTCCAGCTCTTCGCCGAACGCTTCATGGCCGACGAATGGTCGCCGGATGCGGTCGCCGCGACCTGCGGCGTGCCGGCGCGGACGATCCGCCGGCTCGCGCGCGAACTCGCCGACACCGCTTTCGAGCAGGCGATCACGCTGGACCAGCCGTGGACCGATGCGTGGGACCGCACGCACGCGACGATGACCGGACGACCGGTCGCGATGCACGCGATGCGCGGCATCAGCGCGCATGCCAACGGTTTCCACACGTGCCGCACGCTGCATCTCTTGCAGATGATCCTCGGCGCGATCGACACGCCCGGCAGCTTCCGCTACCAGCCGCCGTACCCGAAACCCGCGCCGCCGCCGAATCGTCCGGGTCGGCAGCGCAAGGAGAACGGCGCGCTCGACGCCGGCCCGCTCGGCTACGTGCATGCGCCGGACGACCTCGTCGTCGACGAACGCGGCCAGCCGCGGCGCATCGACAAGGCGTTCTCGTGGCAGCACCCGTTCGCCGCGCACGGCATGCTGCAGAACGTGATCGCCAACGCCGTCGCCGGCGACCCGTACCGCATCGACACGCTGTTCCTGTTCATGGCCAACATGGGCTGGAACTCGGCGATGAACACCACGGCGACGCGCGCGATGCTGTGCGAGCGCGATCCGGCGTCCGGCGCGTACCGCATCCCGCACGTGATCTACGCCGACGCATTCGACTCCGAAACGGTCGCGTTCGCCGACCTCGTGCTGCCGGACACCACCTTCCTCGAACGTCACGACTGCATCAGCCTGCTCGATCGCCCGATCTCCGACGCGGACGGTGCGAGCGACGCGATCCGCCGCCCCGTGGTGCAGCCGGACCGCGACGTGCGCCCGTTCCAGGACGTGCTGCTCGATCTGGGCGCGCGCCTCGGCCTGCCCGGCATGGTGAACGAGGACGGAACGCCGAAGTATCCGGGCGGCTATGCGCAATACATCGTCGAGCACGAACGCGCGCCCGGCGTGGGCCTCCTCGCCGGCTGGCGTGGCGCGGACGGCCGCTCGGACGGCATCGGTGCGCCGAATCCGCGCCAGCTCGATCGCTACATCGCGAAGGGCTGCTTCTGGCACCGCGCGGTGCCGGCTGCCGGCCGCTACTTCAAGATGGCCAACCGCGACTACCTCGAATGGGCGAAGTCGCTCGGCTTCGTGGGCTCGACCGCGCCGATCGAGCTCCAGTTCTACGCCGAGTCCCTGCAGCGCTTCCGGCTTGCCGCGCGCGGCCACGGCGCCGTGCAGCCGCCGGAAGCGGATCGCGCGCGCGTCGAGCGGTTCTTCGACCCGCTTCCGTTCCACTGGCTGCCCGATGGCGATGACGCGCGCAACCATCCGCTGCACGCGATCACCCAGCGACCGATGTTCATGTACCACGCATGGGGTTCGCAGAATCGCTGGCTGCGGCAGATCGCGACGCGCAACTACCTGTACATCAATCCGCGCACCGCTTCCGACCACAATGTCGCCGACGGCGACTGGATCTGGCTGGCGGCGCCAACCGGGCGCATCCGCGTGCAGGCGCGAACGCATGCCGGCACCGCACCCGGGACCGTGTGGACATGGAACGCGATCGGCAAGCACAGGGGCGCATGGAAGCTCGCGGCGGATGCGCCGGAGAACGCGGAGGGTTTCCTGCTCAATCACCTGATCGACGAATCCGTGCGCGGAACGGATGGCACCGCGCTGCATGCGAATGCCGATCCGGTGACCGGCCAGGCCGCCTGGTTCGACCTGCGCGTGCGCATCGAGCGTGACGCGGAGCCATCACGTCCGGGGCATCGCGTCGAACTCGCGCGGGAGGCCGAGAATGGGCGTTGACGCCTGGATCACGCTCGCACTCGTCGTCGGCGCGATCGCGCTGTTCGCGAGCGAGAAGGTGCGCATCGACATCGTCGCACTGGTGGTGCTCGTGCTGCTCGTGGTGTTCGGCATCGTCAGTCCGACCGAGGCGCTGTCGGGCTTCAGCAACGAGGCCACGATCACCGTCGCGGCGATGTTCGCCCTGAGCCTCGGCATCGAGCGATCCGGCGCGCTGGAACCGTTGGGCCGGCTGCTTTCGCGCATCCGCAAGCCGTGGCTGCTGACGCTGGCGCTGATGCTCGCCATCGCGCCGATGGGTGCGTTCGTGAAGAACATCGCGCTGGTCGCCACGTTCCTGCCACTGGCGCTGCGCGTGTGCGCGAGCACCGGCACCTCGCCGGCGCGGGTGCTGCTGCCGATGGCGTACGCAGCCCAGATGGGCGGCGTCTGCACGCTGATCGGCACTTCCTCCAACCTGCTCGCGAGCAGTCTGGCGCAGAAGCACGGACTTTCGCCGTTCGGCGTGTTCGAGCTCACGCCGATGGGCGCGATGCTCGCGGTGGTCGGCATCGGCTACCTGATGCTGGTCGGCCGCTGGCTGCTGCCGCGCGATACCGAAGCACCGATGGCGGTGGATCCCGACATCGGCAAGTACGTGACCGAGCTTCGCATCACGGAGTCCTCGCCGCTCGTCGGCCAGACGATCGCCAACGCACGGCTCGGCGACAAGTACGGCGTCTATCCGCTGGAGCTGCTACGCGGCGATCGTCGGCTCTGGTCGCCACGCTCGCAGATCCTCGAGGCGGGCGACGTGCTGCTGGTGAGGGGCGACTGGGAGCGCATCGAAAACCTGCGCGCGCGCACCGGCCTCGAGCTCGATCCGGAGAACCGCTACGGCCCCGAGCACGGACGCGCGCGCGTGCTGGTCGAGGCGATGATCCGTCCGGACAGTCCGCTCGAGGAATGCACGCTGGACGAAGTGGAACTGCAGAGCGCCATCGACGCGATTCCGCTGGCGATCCAGAGACGCGGCCAGGTGCTGCGCGAGAAGCTGCGCAACACGCGGCTGGCCGCCGGCGACGTCCTCCTCCTGCTGGTCGACGACAAGGCCGCGTCGGCGCTGCGCGGCGACGAGCGTTTCGTGCTGCTCAGCGAACGCGAGGACACGCGCCGCACGCGCGCACGCGCGATCGCGGCCGTCGCGATCATGGTCGGCGTTGTGCTCGTGTCCGGATTGCACTGGATGCCGATCCCGATCGCCGCGATCGCCGGCGCGGTCGCGATGGCGGCGGCAGGCTGCTTCGGCCGCAAGGATCTCTACGAAGGCATGGACTGGAAGATCATCGTGCTGCTGGCAGCGATCCTTCCGCTCGGCGCGGCGATCGAGAACAGCGGCCTTTCGCAGGCGGTGGTCGATGCCGGTCTCGCACTGATCGGCTCGCACGGACCGCTCGCCGGCCTGCTGATGGTCTATCTGCTGACCGCGCTGCTCACCGAGCTTATGGGTCACAACCCCTCGGTCGTGCTGATGACCGGCATCGCGATCTCGGTCGCGCACACGATGCATGCCGACCCGCGGCCGTTCGTGGTCGCGGTCGCGTTCGCGGCCGCCACCTCGTTCGCGACGCCGGTCGGTTATCCGACCAACACGATGGTCTACTACGCCGGCGGCTACCGCTTCACCGATTTCATGAAGATCGGCATTCCGCTGATCGGGCTGTTCTGCCTGCTGTCGATGTTCCTGATCCCGCATTACTGGCCGCTGCAGCAATGACCCGGCTTCCCGAACCGGCGCCACGCAAGCTGGGACTGGTGATCGACCTCGACACCTGCGTCGGCTGCCATGCCTGCGCGGTCGCATGCAAGGAGTGGAACGACGGTGGCGCGTTCGGTCCGCTGCCCGACGCCGATCCATACGGCGCCGAGCCACGCGGCGTGTGGTTCAACCGCGTCCACAGCTACGCGATCGAACCGGCGCCGGCGACCGACGCATCTGGAATGACGGTGCACTTCCCGCGCTCGTGCCTGCACTGCGAAACACCCGATTGCGTGACGGTGTGCCCGACCGGCGCCAGCTACAAGCGCGCCGAAGACGGCATCGTGCTCGTCGACGAGGACAAGTGCATCGGCTGCCAGCTCTGCGCCTGGGCGTGTCCGTACGGTGCGCGCGAGATCAACGTGCAGAAAGGCACCATGCAGAAATGCACGCTGTGCGTGGATCGCATCTACAACGAAACGCTGGACGAAACGGATCGCAAGCCGGCCTGCGTACTCGCCTGCCCGACGCGCGCGCGGCACTTCGGCGATCTCGGCGATCCGGATTCGGCGGTGTCGACACTCGTCGCCGAACGCGACGGATACGCGCCGATGCCCGAGTTCGGCTACCAGCCGGTAAACCGCTACCTGCCGCCGCGCCCGCGGCGCGACGGACGCCGCGACGCGGACCGATCCGCCGTACCGAAAGACGAAGTGCTCGACCCTGAGCAATTGCCCGGCGTGCTGCGCTGGCTCGACCGCGTGCTGTCGCGCTGAACGACGACCCCGTGCGCCCGACCTTTTCCATCATCTGCTTCACCGTTCTCTCCGGCGTCGGATACGGCGCGTGGTTCCTGATGGGCGTCGGTCTCGCGATCGGCCCGATCTGCGGCGCGCCGCAGGCTACCGCTCATCCGGTCATCACGCTGCGCACCTGCCACATTCCGTTCTTCGATCACGCCTCGCTGCTGCTCGCGCTGCTGCTCGTGGTCGCGGGCCTCCTCGCCTCGCTCGGCCATCTCGGAAAGCCGTCCCGCGCGTGGCGCGCACTGTCGCAGTGGCGCAGCTCCTGGCTTTCGCGCGAAGGCGTCGCCGCGCTGCTGACCTTCGTTCCGGCGAGCCTGCTGGTCACGCATGCGGCGGCCGAGGCCTGGCTGATCGCGACGGCCACGGCCGATCACGTCGCGCCGCGCAGCTGGAACGGACTGGCATGGAGCGAGTGGATTCGCCCGCTGCTCGGCGCATGGCTCGCGGCCGGCTCGCTGGGCACGGTGTTCTGCACCGCGAACATCTACGCGAGCCTGAAGACGATTCGCGCGTGGCACGAACGCCACGTCGTGCCGGGCTATCTGCTGCTCGCCGCCTACGGCGGCACGCTGCTCGTGCCTGCCGCCGCGACCCTCGACGGCATGCTGCATCCGGTCGACCACGCGATCCTCGGCTGCGCCGCGCTCGTCCTCGCCGCCGCCGGTGCGTGGCTCAAGCTGCGCTACTGGCGCGCCATCGACGCGCAACCCGCGACGACCGCGGGCCATGCGACCGGACTGGAACATCTGGGCGACGTGCGCTCGATGGAGGCACCGCACACCGAGGAAAGCTACCTCACGCACGAAATGGGGTTCGTGCTCGCGCGCAGGCACGCGCGCAAGCTGCGCCGGATCGCGCTTTGGACGGCATTCGCTTTTCCGGCGGCACTCACCGGAGTCGGGGTGATCGCACAGATCGCCGGCGCCGTGTCGCCCGCCTGGCATCTCCTGTCGTGGGCGGCGCTGGCGAGCGGCGCAGCCGGGCTGTTCGTCGAACGCTGGCTGTTCTTCGCCGAGGCGCGTCACACCGTGATGGCGTACTACGCGCGCTGATCGCGCAACGAAAGTTCACGGCGTCGTTGCCAGCCGTTCACCGCGCGTTCGCGCTCGTTTCCTACCATGCCGCGTTCGCCGCGCCCCGCGGTGCAAAGTGGAAAACATGACATGAATGGAAAGCTTCTCGCGAGCGCGGTGCTCGCGCTTCTCCCGATTTGCGCGCTCGCCGACGACGGCTGGTCCGGAGCAGGCGAACTCGGCTTCGCGGCCGCCCGCGGCAATGCCAAGTCCGAAAACCTCAACGCCAAGCTGGAACTCAAGAAGGAAGATGACAGCTGGAAGCACCAGTTCTACCTGACCGCGCTGCGCAGCAAGGGCGAGGTCAAGACGGCCACCGTGGTCGACGACGTGATCGTCAACACGTCGAGCTACGACCTCACCGCGAACCGCTACGAGGCCGGCGCTTCGTCCGGCTACAAGCTGGATGAGCGCAGCTACATCGTCGGCGCGTTGCGCTACGAGAACGACGACTTCTCGCCCTACGAGTACCAGGCCGTCGCCTCGATCGGCTACGGCTACACGGTGCTCAAGAACGCGCGCAACGAGCTTTCGTTCGAGATCGGCCCCGGCTACAAGCGCTACCGCCCGGTCGACGTCTACGGCCCGGAGACGATCGGCGACCCGCCGGTTCCGGTCCGCCACCGTTTCGACGCCGAGGGCGAGGTCGTCGGTCGCGGCCTGATCGCGTACAAGCACCAGTTCAGCGAGAACACCTCGTTCGTGAACACGTTCCTGATCGAGGCGGGCAGCAACAACACGTTCATGCAGAACGATGCCGGCCTGCAGGTCGCGATCAACAAGGCGTTCGCGCTGAAGGTCGGGTACCAGATCCGCCGCAACTCCGACGTGGCGCCGGGCGTGAAGAAGACCGATCAGGTGATGACCACGAACCTGGTCTACAACTTCGGCGGTTGATGCCGCGTCGCGGCCGTCGCCGCGACGTCACCGGTTTCGGGGGCGGCCATGGCATCGTGGCCGCCGCTCCGTCCCTGCCGGGCCCGGCCCGTCAGCGATGGGTGCGCAGGATGTCGTCGGCGCCCTGCGCGAGCAGCGACGCCGCCACGTGTGCGCCGAGTTCGAGCGGCTCGTCGCCTTGCGCATGCGCGCGCAACAGCTTCCCGCTGCGCACGTCGCCGACCAGTCCCCACAGCGCGAGGCCGGTTTCGATCTCGATGCAGAAGCCTGCCACCGGCACGGTGCAATTGCCGTGCAGCGCGAGGTTCATCGCGCGCTCGGCGGCCGTGCAGCGGCGCGTGGCCGGATCGTCCAGCGGCGCCACCCGCGCCAGAATCGCGTCATCCCCCTCGCGACATTCGATCGCGATCGCACCCTGTGCCACCGCGGGCAGCCAGTCCGGCGGCTGCAGGCGCGACGCGATGCGCGTGGCCATGCCGAGCCGTTCGATGCCTGCGCATGCGAGCAGGATCGCCTCGTATTCATCGGCATCGAGGCGCGCGAGGCGTGTGTTCACGTTGCCGCGCAGATCCACCGGAACGAGATCAGGCCGCAGCGCGCGCAGCTGTGCCTGTCGCCGCAGCGAGGACGTCCCGACCCGCGCACCGGCCGGCAGTTCGTCGAGGCGCGACCAGCGGTTGCTGACGAACGCATCCCCCGCGTCGGCGCGCTCCAGCACCGCGCCGATCGCGAAGCCGGGCTCCAGTTCCATCGGCACGTCCTTGAACGAGTGCACCGCGAGATCGGCCTCGCCCGTCTGCAGTGCGACTTCCAGTTCCTTCAGGAACAGGCCCTTGCCGCCAACCTCCGCGAGCGGCCGGTCGAGAATGCGGTCGCCGCGCGTGGTCATCGGCACCAGTTCGACGCCGAGCCCCGGGTGCACGGCGCGCAACCGCGCCGCGACATGCTCGGCCTGCCACAGCGCGAGCGCGCTGCGCCGCGTGGCAATGCGCACGACGCTCACAGCGAGCGCACCAGCTTGCGCAGCGCCGGCAGGTTGCGCCGACTCACTTCCAGCGGCGCCTGGGCGCCATCGACGCTCGCGAACACGCGACCGTCCGGCGCGCGCTGCAGGCCCGCGAGCCGTGCGCGCGCCACGAGGCAATTGCGATGGATGCGCACGAAACTGTCGCCGAACTCGTCCTCCAGCGACTTGAGCGACTCCTCGATCAAGACTTCACCCCTTGCGTGGTGCACGACCACGTACTTGTCTTCCGCGACCAGCGCATGCACGTCCGCGACCGGCACCAGCACGAGGTTGCCGCGCACGCGCGCGCACAGGTGCGAGCGCCGCTCTCCGCCCGCGCCGATCCTGCGCGCGTCGGCGGCGGTCCAGCGCCGCGCCTTGTCGAGCGCCGCGCGCAGCCGTTCGCCGCGTACCGGCTTGACGAGATAATCCACCGCATCGGCCTCGAATGCAGCCAGCGCGTGCTCCTCGTAGGCCGTGCAGAACACGATCGCCGGCGGCCGTTCCAGCCCGGCGAGGTGCCGCGCAGCCTCGAGTCCGTCCATCAGCGGCATGCGGATGTCCAGCAGCAGCACGTCCGGTTGCAGCCGCTCGACGGCCTCGATCGCCTCGCGCCCGTTGCCGGCCTCGCCGACGACTTCGACGTCGTCGATCTCGTCCAGCAACAGGCGCATGCGTTCGCGCGCCAGCGGTTCGTCGTCGACGACGAGCACCTTCATCGAACAGGCGTCTCCGGAATCCGCACGATTGCGGTGTAGTGATCCTTCCCCGATTCCACGCGCAATTCGCCGCGCGTGCCGAAATGGTAGCCGATGCGCGCACGCACGTTGGCGACCGCGATGCCATTGCCGGATGGATGCGTCGCCGGCGGCAACGGATTGCGCACGGCGATCTCGATCATGCCGCGGTCACGCCGTCCCCGCAGTTCCAGCGTGCCGCCATCGGTGCGCGGCTGGATGCCGTGGTAGACCGCGTTCTCCACCAGCGGCTGCAGCAGAAGGCGCGGCAACGGCAGGTCGCGCGGCAGCGCCGACAGATCGCGATCCACGCGCAGGCGCTCGCCCAGGCGCAGCTTCTCGATGTCGAGATAGCGCGCGACGAGATCCAGTTCCTCGCCGAGCGTGCCGAGCGCGGCGTCACTGGACAGCGCCGCGCGGAACAGGTCCGCCAGATCCTCGACCGCATGCTCGGCCTCCACCGGGCGGGAGCGGATCAGGCTCGCGATCGTGTTCATGCTGTTGAACAGGAAATGCGGACGGATGCGCGCCTGCAGCGCGTCGACCTGAGCCTTCGCCGCGGCGCGCACGCGATCGCGCCACTGCTGCATCACGAACAGGTAGCGCAGCAGCGCCGCGGTGATCAGCGCGCTGATCGCCGCGTTGGCTCCGATGAAACGCCATGTTTCGTCCGGCGAGACGGTCAGGCCCAGCGCAAGCTCCTGGTCCATGCGGCAGATCACGGCCGCACCGAGCGCGGTCACCAGCACGCCGACGAGCCACACCAGGAACAGGCCGACCGCGGCGCCGAAGCGCTCGAACACGCCGCGCAGCGAACACAGCACCACGATGTTGAGCAGTGCGAGCCATTGCACGTAGACGCTCATCACGCCGAGACGGCGCCACCCGGGCGCCGCTCCGTCGGCGGACGCAATCACCATCACGAGCACGACGAGTTCCGCGACGACCATCACGGCGAACACGGTCGACCCGCTGCAGAACTCGGGCAGCCAGCCGGATGACCGGGCGTCGGTGGCGGCGGTGTCCTTCGCAGGCGCGGGCATGCGGCGAGTATAGGAGCCGAGCCGGCGCGGAAACCGGACCGGGGAACGGACGCTACGCGGCGGCCGACAAGCGGGCGCCGATCCATGCGCGCAGGTCGGCGATCTCGGCCGCGCTGACCTGGTGCGCCATCGGATAGCTGCGCCACTCGACGGCGTAACCCAGCGTCTCCAGCGCGTTGCGGCTGGTGGTGCCGAGCACCTCCGGCACCACGTTGTCGAGGCTGCCGTGGCCCATGAAGATCGGAAGTCCGCGGTTGGCCTCGCTGCGCTCGGTCGCGGTCCTGTCGGCCAGCGGCAGGTAGGTCGACAGCGCGATGATGCCGCCGAGCCGGCGTGCGTGGCGCACGCCGCCGGCGAGAACGATGGCACCGCCTTGCGAGAAGCCCGCGAGCAGGATGTTGCCGGTCTCGATGCCGCGCTCGACCTCGCGCGCGATCAGCGCATCGAGTGCCGTGATGGAGTCGCGGATGCCGGCCTCGTCCTGCTTGTCCTCGATCTGCATGCCCTTGATGTCGTACCACGCGCGCATCGGCATGCCGCCATTGATCGTGACCGGGCGAACCGGGGCATTGGGGAACACGAAGCGCAGCGCCGGCCAGTCGCGCGCGACCAGTTCCGGGATGATCGGCTCGAAGTCGTGGCCATCGGCGCCGAGCCCGTGCAGCCAGATGACGCTGTGCTTCGGTGAGGCGCCGGTCTGGCGTTCGATGGTGGTCAGGCTCATGGCGATGCATCCGGTTCGGCAATCGCGGAAGGCTGCCCGATGCGCGCGCGCTCGGCAACCGCGGATCGCACGCGCGGCGGCGGCAGGACTTTCGGCCGCGGCGACGCCGGGCGCGCTGCCGCTATGCTTGCGGTCTCGCCCGCATTCCGGAGCCGTCCATGCAACGCATCGCCCTTGCCTGCCTGACCGCCGTGCTGTGCCTGCTCGCCGCGCCCGCGCGCGCGGTCACGATCGAGCAGGCGATGGCCGATCCGGACTGGATCGGACCCGCGGTGGAGCAGGTCTACTGGGGCCTGGACGGGAACAGCGTGTACTACCGCATCAAGCGCAGCGGCTCGCCGGTGCGCGACCTGCATCGCGTGGACGTCGCTGCCGGCAGCGACCGCGTGCTCGATCCCGCCGCGATGGCGGATGCGGATGGCGCGGACCCCGCGTACGACCGGGCGCGCACGCGCGCGGCCTTCGTGCGAAACGGCGACGTATTCGTGCGCGACATCGCCAGCGGCCGCCTGCGCCAGATCACGCGAACGCCGGAACCCGAAGGTTCGCCGCAGTTTTCGGCCGACGGCCGCGCACTGCATTATCGCAGCGGCAATGGCTGGTTCGTGCACGACTTCGCCACGGGCGTGTCCGGCCCCGCCGCGGTGGTCGAAACGGAGCGGGATCCGGATGCGAAGAAGCCGGACGATCTCGCCTCGATGCAGTTGCGCCTGTTCTCGACGCTGCGCACGATCGACCGGCAGCGCGAAGCGCGCAGGCAGCACGAACGCGAATTCGTGACCGGCGACCCGACCCGCGCGCCGCTGCCGTTCTTCGTCGGCGACGATGTGGTCATCGAGGGCAGCTCGCTGTCGCCGAGCGGGCGCTGGCTGCTGCTCGTCACCTCGCCCAAGGGGTACGCCGAGGGACGCAAGGGCGAACTGCAGCGCTTCGTCACCGAATCGGGCTACGAGGAACAGGAAACCGAGCGCGTGCGCGTCGGTCGCAACGCGCCCGCACCGCAATCGCTGCTGCTGCTGGACCTCGCGCGCCACGCGCAGCACGCGCTCGCTTTCGATCCGCTGCCCGGCATCGACGACGATCCGCTGGCCGCGGTGCGCGAGGAAAACGCGGCGCTGCGCCGCGAGCGCGGTTTCGAGGACAACACGGGCGCAGCCGCCACAAGGAAGGACAGGAAGAAGGTCGAACAACCGGCACCACGCGCGGTGCGCATCGTGTCCGACGCGGAGGACGGCGGCGGAGGCGGCATCGCATGGAGCGCCGACGGTTCGCAGGTCGCGATCCAGATCCGCGCCATCGACAACAAGGATCGCTGGATCGCCACCGTCGATTTCGACCATGCCCGGCTCGTGCCGCAGCACCGCCTCACCGACCCGGCATGGATCAACTGGAACTTCAACGAGTTCGGCTGGCTGCCGGACAACCGCACGCTCTGGTACGTGTCCGAGGAAACGGGTTTCGCGCACCTGTACGTGAAGCCGACGGGCGGCAAGGCGAAGGCACTCACGCGAGGCACGTTCGAAGTTTCCGCGCCGATCGTCGCGCCGGACGGCGGATCGTTCTACGTGCGCGCCAACGCCGAGGCACCCTATCGCTACGACGTGTACCGCGTCCCGGCCCGCGGCGGCGCGCTGGAGCGCATCACGCGCCTGGACGCGGTGGCCGACTTCGTTCCGTCGCCTGACGGCACGCGCCTCGCGCTGCGCCACTCGCGTCCCTACGTGCCGAACCAGCTCGCGGTGTTGGACCTGGCCAGCGGCGCGGTGCGCGAACTGACCGACACGCGCACCCCGCAGTTCAAGGCGATGACATGGCTCGACCCCGAGATCGTCGCCGTGCCGTCCTCGCACGTGAAGCAGCCGATCCATGCAAAGCTCTACAAGCCGCGCGATTTCGATCCATCGAGGAAATACCCGGCCGTTCTGTTCGTGCACGGTGCCGGCTACCTGCAGAACGTGCACCTCGGCTATCCGGCGTATTTTCGCGAGCAGATGTTCCACAACCTGCTGGTGGAACGCGGCTACGTCGTCCTCGACATGGACTACCGCGCCAGCGAAGGCTACGGGCGCGACTGGCGCACCGCGATCTACCGGCGGATGGGCACGCCGGAACTGGAGGACCTGATCGACGGCGTGCGCTGGCTGGAGAAGAACGCCTCGGCCGATCCGCAACGCATCGGTCTCTACGGCGGCTCGTACGGCGGATTCATGACGCTGATGGCAATGTTCAAGGCGCCGGACGTGTTCAAGGCCGGCGCGGCGCTGCGCCCGGTCACCGACTGGACCTCGTACAACCACGAATACACGTCCAACATCCTCAATACCCCGCAGGTGGATCCGATCGCCTACGAGCGCTCCTCGCCGATCGAGTTCGCGGACGGCCTGAAAGGTGCGCTGCTGATCGCGCACGGCATGATCGACGACAACGTGCTGTTCCAGGATTCCGTGCGCCTGTACCAGCGGCTGATCGAATTGAAGAAGGACGACTTCGAACTGGCCGGCTACCCGCTGGAGCGGCACGGCTTCGTGCATGCCGATTCGTGGCTGGACGAGTACAAGCGCATCCTCGATCTGTTCGAACGGCATCTGCGATGACGGCGCGGTGGCGCGCCACGCTGCTGGTTGCCTGCCTGCTCGTCGGCGCATGCGCGAGCGGTCCCGGATCGCGCTGGCGCATCGACCATCCGCTCGGTTGCCGACCGGACGAACGGCGGCTCGTGCGCGACACGCTGTACTTCGGCCGATCGATGCCGGACGGCGGCGCGGTCGCCGAGGCGGACTGGGACCGGTTCGAGCGCGAATCGCTCCTGCCCGCGTTCGCGGACGGCTATACGGTCCTCGACGCCAGCGGCCGCTGGCGCGATGCGGACGGCGCGCAGGTGGTCGAACCCAGTCGCCTCGTGATCTGGCTGCACGTGGACACGCCCGACGCCGAACGAACCGTCGCGGGAGTGGTCGCGGACTACCGCGCACGCTTCCGGCAGCGTTCCGTGCTGCGCGAGCGCGTCGCGGCATGTGCCTCGTTCTGAATCGGCCGGTCAGACGCCGAGCGCGCGTCCGACCAGGCTCGTCAGCAGCATCGCCAGCGCACTCCACGCGGTCACGCGAAGCGCACCCGGCAGCATCGGCGCGCCGCCGACGCGCGCGGCGATCGCGCCGAGCGCCGCGAGCGTGGCCAGCGATACCGGAATCAGCACGCGACCGACCAGCGAATCGGGGACGACCATGCCGATCGCCAGCGGCAACGCGGCGCCGCTGGAGAACGCAGCCGCGGATGCGGTCGCCGCCTGCAGCGGACGCGCACGCTGCTGGTGCGTGAGCCCAAGCTCGTCGCGCGCGTGCGCGGCCAGCGCATCGTGCGCCGTAAGCTGCTCGGCAACCTGCTGCGCCAGCGCCGGATCGAGTCCGCGGCGCTCGTAGATCCCGGCCAGTTCGCGCAGTTCGCTGTCGGGATAGCGCGCGAGTTCCTGACTCTCGATGGCCAGATCGGCCTTCTCGGCGTCGGCCTGCGAACTGACCGACACGTACTCGCCCGCGGCCATCGACAACGCACCGCCGACCAGTCCGGCCACACCGGCCACCACGATCGCATGCTTGTCTGCCCCGGAAGCGGCGACACCGGCAACCAGCGACGCGGTGGACACGATGCCGTCGTTCGCGCCGAGCACGGCGGCACGCAGCCAGCCACCCCGCCCCGACCGATGGATTTCCGCGTGCCGTCTCGTCATCGCCGCCCTCCCGTCGGGGCATCCTAGCAGTGCCGCCGACCACGGCCGCGAAGCGCAAATGCGTATCACGATCGCTTCGATCGATCGCGCCGTTCAGCCCGAAGTCTGCCCGGTCGACGCATCCTGCACGGATGACCCGGCACATCCCCGCCCGGCGCGTCGCGCCGGATACCCGATCCCTTTCCGAACGCCTCGGTGACAGCGTCCTCGCGCTGGTCGGCGAGGTTCCCGAAACGCACGAGCATCGCGGCCGGACACCGGACGAGCGTGCGCGTGAAATCGCCGCTGCGGCGGCGAACAAGGCCGCCCTCGCGGCCGGCACGCTGACCCTGCCGCCCGGTCCGGCGGGATGGCTCACGATCGTCCCCGAACTGATCGCCATCTGGCGCATCCAGCGCCAGATGGTGGCCGACATCGCCGGCGCCTACGGCGCCAGCGCGGACCTGACCCGCACGCACATGCTGCATTGCCTGTTCCGCCACGCCGCGGCGCAGGCGCTGCGCGACGTCGGCGTGCGCGTGGGTGCGCGCCTGATGATCCAGGACCTGCCGCTCGCGGCGATCCAGCGCATCGCCGCGCGCATCGGCGTCCACGTGGGACGCAAGGTCGCGATCCGCGGCATCACGCGCTGGCTGCCGCTGGTCGGCGCGGTCGGTGTCGGCGGCTACGCGTGGCTGGACACGCGACAGGTCGCGCAGGCGGCGATCGAGCTGTTCGGCACGCCGGTCGGGGAAACCATCGAGGCACGCCCCGCCGGTTCGCGCCGGCTGCGGCTCGCGGCGCGGAACGAGCGCCGATCTTGATGTAAATGGCGGCGAACACGCTGCCAAATGACGCGGTTCGATTCGAGCGGCCGCAGTTTCGCCACGCGCCGGCCGAACCCTGCGCCCGTCACCGCCCCGCGCCCGGGCCGGTCGGGTAAAGTATCGCGATGTACCTGGAACACTACGGCCTGCGCGAGGCGCCATTCTCGATCACGCCGGACCCTCGCTATGTCTTTCTTTCCGAACGCCATCGCGATGCGCTGGCGCACCTGCTGTACGGCATCGGCAAGGGCGGCAGCGGCGGCTTCGTGCAGCTCACCGGCGAGGTCGGAACCGGCAAGACGACCCTGTGCCGGCTGCTGCTGGAGCAGTTGCCGGAGGACACGCGCGTCGCGCTGGTGCTCAACCCCAAGCTGTCGCCGGTGGAGCTCGTCGAGACCGTCTGCGAGGAGCTCAAGCTCGACATCGACGGCAAGCGCGGCAGCCTCAAGGCGCTGACCGACACGCTCAATGCGTTCCTGCTCGATGCCTACGCCGAGGGGCTGCGCGTGGTGCTGATCGTCGACGAGGCGCAGAACCTGTCGACCGAATCGCTGGAGCAGGTGCGCCTGCTGACCAACCTCGAGACGCCGACGCAGAAGCTGCTGCAGATCATCCTGCTCGGCCAGCCGGAACTGCGCGAGATCCTGGACCGTGCGGAGCTGCGCCAGCTCGCCCAGCGCATCACCGCGCGCTATCACCTCACGCCGTTGGACCCGGCCGAGACCGAAGCCTACGTCCGGCACCGGCTGGCCGTCGCCGGCAGCAGCCGCATGCCGTTCTCGCGGCTCGGCCTGAAGGCGCTGTACCAGCGCTCCGGCGGCATCCCGCGCCTGATCAACGTGATCGCCGACCGTGCGCTGATGGCCGGGTACGCACGCGAGGTGGAAAGCCTCGGCGAACGGCTCGTCCATCGCGCGGCCGACGAGACCTTGCCCGGCAACGCGCGCTACTGGGCGCGCCGCTATGGTCGATGGGCCGCAGTCGCGGGCATTCTGCTGGTCGCGGGCATCGGCTGGATGCTCTGGCAGGCGCGCCCGCGGGAGTCGAACTTCGTGCCCGCCCCGGCGCCGGTGGCGGCCGCGCCGGAACACGACGAGGAGGTGGAGCGCCTGCGCCAGGCCGTCGCCGCCGACACCGCGGCCGACAGCGCATTGACCGCGTTCACCCAGCTGCTCGCGCGCTGGCAGGTCGACGCGCAAGGCGTTTCCGTGCGCGACGCCAGCCGCTGTCCGCCGCTGATCGCGCCGGGCCTCGCCTGCCTGCGCGGACGCGCCTCGATCGAGCAGCTCGCCCGCTTCGACCGTCCGCTGATCCTGCTGCTGGGCGACGGCGCCGCGACACATGCGCTGCTGCTGGGCGTGGGCAAGACGACCGCGCGCATCGAACTCGACGGCGTCCGCCACGAGCCTGCGCTCGCCTCGCTTCCCTCGCTGTGGAAGGGTGACTTCCTCGTCATCTGGCGCGTGCCCGACGACATCCCGCCGACGCTCGCGAAGGGCGCGGCCGGGCCGGCGGTGGCGTGGCTCGCGCAGCGGCTCGCGACCTTCGATGGCGGCGACCGGCTGGAGGGCAAGGAACCCGTGTTCGATGCCGCGATCGAACAACGCATACGCAACCTGCAGCGCGCGTACGGAATCCGCGACGACGGCATCGTCGGCCCCGAGACGCTGTTCGCGCTGTCGGCGCTCGACGATGCGGGGCCGCATCTCGCGCGCACCGTCCGATGAATCGCCACGCTGCTCACGCGCGCGTGGGTGCCCTGCCCAGGAATCCGAGATGTCGCTGATCCTCGAAGCCCTCAAGAAATCCGAACACCAGCGTCGCCTCGGCGAGGCGCCGACGCTCGCCACTCCGGTACTCGCGACGCGCCGCCGGCGCAATCTGCTGCCGGTACTGGCGATCGCGATCGCGGCGGCCCTCGGTGTCGCGTACTGGCTGATGCGCACGCCTTCCGGCAGCGAGACCGCGCCCGCCGGAACCGCGCCGACCCCCGACACCGCTCCTGCGTCGACGACCGCATCCGAACGGCCCGAAACGCCGGCGCGCGAGGGTCGCAGAAGGCCCGTGGACCCGAGCGCCGCGGAGCGACAGGAAACGGCGCAGGCGAATGCCGCACTGATCGCGGCGTCGCGCGAGCGTGCGCGACGGGTGGCGGCGGACAATGGCGCTCCGGGCTCGGTCGCCGACCTGCCCGTCTCGCCCCTGACCGCGGGCCCGCGCAAGCCGCCCGGCACCGCCTTGCCGGCGTCGCCCGCAGGCAAGCCGGCTGTGCCGGACCCCGCACCGGCCCCGGCCGCACCGGCCACGCCGCCGGCCGCCAGCATCAAGCCCGTGCAGCCGAAGTCCGCCGCGCCGGAAATCCCCTCGGCCGCACCCGCGCGGCCGGCCGCGCGAACGGCACCGGCCGCACCGCTGGTGTGGGAGCTGCCCTACTCGGTGCGCAAGGACCTTCCCCCGCTGGCGATGACGATGCACGTGTACGCAAGCGCCCCGGCCGACCGCTTCGTCGTGATCGGCGGCGAACGCCGCGTCGAAGGCGACTCGCTCGACAAGGATCTCGTGCTGCGGACGATCCGCGCCGACGGCATCGAGCTGGAGTTCAAGGGGCAGCGCTTCCTCTACCCGCGCGACGGACGCTGAACGGACAGGCGCGGACGACGATGTTCGTGCAGTTGCCGAGTCGCCGCCGCCCGGGCCCGCCTTGGGCAACGCTGCTCATCGTCGCGACGTGCGTGGTCGTGTTCCTCTGGCTCGCGGCGCTGCCCGCGCCGGATCGGCTCGCCGTCCTGTCGCGCTGGGGCACGGTGCCGTCGACGCTGCTCGATGCCAACGCGCCATGGCTGCAGCAGCTCACGGAGCTGCGCGCCGCGCGCCTCGTCTCGGCGATCTTCATCCACGCCGACTGGCTGCACCTGACCGGCAACCTGCTGTTCCTGATCGTGTTCGGCGTGCCGGCCGAGCGCACGCTCGGATCCCGCCGCTTCCTGGCGATCTTCGTGTTCGGCGGTGCGCTGGCCAACCTGGTCGGCGCATTCACGCTGGCCGGAACCAGTGCGCCGATCATCGGTTCCAGCGGCGCGGTCTCCACGATCGTCGGCGCCTACCTCGCGCTGTTCCCGCGCGCCCGGCTCGGACTGGTGCTGCCGCTCGGCGTGTTCCTCGAGTTCGTGCGCATCCCGGCGCCGCTGCTGATCGGCTTCTGGGCCGCGCTGCAGCTTCTGTTCACCTACGTCGGCCCGGCGTTCGGCGCGGTGGCGTGGTGGACGCACGTCGCGGGCTTCCTCATCGGCGTCGTGCTCGCCGTGCTGTCGCGCCCGGCGATCGCGCGCCGCCTGCGCGGCTGACGCGATCGAAGCCGCGCACGCCTACAATCGCCCCCATGCCACGCAAGAAACTCTACAAGGTCACGTTCCTCTCGCACGGCCGCAGCATCGAACTTCATGCCCGCCACGTCGCGTCCAGCCATCTGTGGGGATTCACCGAAATCGGCGAACTCGTGTTCACGCCGCCGGGCGATGGCCTCGTGGTCGATCCGACCGAGGAGCGGCTGCGCGCGGAATTCGCCGACACCACGATGCTTCACGTGCCCATGCATGCCGTCGTGCGGATCGAGGAAGTGAGCCGGCGCGGGACGCTGTCGGTGCGCGACGCAGGCAGCGGCGAGAAGATCATGCCGTTCCCGCTTGTGCCGCCGAAGTCGACCTGACGCCGCCGCAGCGGATCAGTCGTTGCCGCCCGCCTTGCTCCGGCTGCCGAGGGCCAGCGCCTTCAGCGCGTTGAGCGCCTCGTTCAACGCGTAGTCCTGCTCGAAGGCGCGCCCGCCCTCCCGCGCGTCCGGCGCGGCATCGCGCTCCTGCGCGCCGCGCAGGTGATTGCGCAGGTCGCGCTCGCCGATCACCGGCACGGAGCCGTCATCGCGCTCGCTGAGGCGCAGGTCGGCCAGCTCGATGTCGGGCTGGATGCCGGCCGCCTGGATCGAGATGCCGTCCGGCGTGTAGTAGCGCGCGGTGGTGAGCTTGATCGCACGCGTCGCATCCAGCGGCAACACGCTCTGCACCGAGCCCTTGCCGAACGTCCGGCGGCCCATGATCAGCGCGCGATGGTTGTCCTTCAGCGCGCCGGCAACGATCTCCGCCGCGGATGCGGTGCCGTGGTCGACGAGCACCACCAGTGGTGCGCCTTGCAGCAGGTCGCCCGGCGTGGCGCGGAAACGCATGGCCGCTTCCGGAATCCGGCCGCGCGTGCTGACGATGGCGCCCGAATCGAGGAACAGGTCGCTGATCTCGACGGCCGCATCGACCAGCCCGCCGGGATTGCTGCGCAGGTCGAGCACGGCTCCACGCAACGGTTGCTTGCCGTCGCGCACGAGCTGCTCGATGCGGCGACGGAGCTGGCTGCCGGTTTCTTCCTGGAACTGGCTCACGCGCAGATAGGCGTACCCCGGCTCCAGCATGCGGCCGGCCGCACTCGCGACTCGGATGATCTCGCGCTGCATCGTGATGTCGACCGGAGCGCTCTGCCCCTCGTGCACGACACCGAGGGTGATCGAGGTGCCCGGCTCGCCGCGCAGCTTCGCGATCGCACCCTCCAGATCGTCCGACTGCACCGGCTTGCCGTCGATGCGCACGATGGTGTCGCCCGCGCGCATGCCGGCGCGCAGTGCCGGCGATCCGTCCAGTGGCGCGATCACGCGCAGCATGCCGTCGATCTGCAGCACCTCGATGCCGAGGCCGGCATAGCTGCCACTGGTGTCCTCGGCCAGATCCTGCACGTCCGTCTCGTCGAGGTAGGCACTGTGCGGATCCAGCCCGGCGAGCAGGCCGCGGATGGCCGACTGCATCAACCGGCGGTCGTCGACCTCGTCCACGTAGGCCTGCTTGATCAGACTGTAGATCGCGGTGAACAGGCGGATGTCCTCGAGCGCGACGCCGGCAGGCCGCGGCGGAACCGCCGCAGGCGGCGCAGGCGCATCGGGCCCGTCGGGCGGCGGTTCGGCCGCATGCAGCGGAAGGGCGAGCAGCAGAAGGACGGCGAGACAGCGGCGCATGACGATCTCCGGGCAAGCCGGAAGTGTAACGCGGTCCGTCAGCGCACCCTGGCCAGCCAGCGGCGCGGATCGACCGGCTTGCCCTTGGCACGGATCTCGAAGTACAGGCCCGGCGCACCCTGGCCGCCGCTGGCGCCGCTGGTCGCGATGGTCTCGCCGGCCTCGATCCAGTCGCCGACATCCTTGAGCAGGCTTTCGTTGCCGCCGTACAGGCTGAGATAGCCATCGCCGTGGTCGACGATCAGCATCAGGCCATAGCCGCGCAGCCAGTCGGCGAACGCGACGCGGCCGTTGGCGACCGCACGCACGGGGGTGCCGGCCTTCGCCGCGAGAAGGATGCCGCTGCTGGTGCGATCGGCGGCATCCTTCTGGCCGAACGCCGTGAGCACGCGGCCGCGGAGCGGCCACGGCAGGCTTCCGCGCAACGATTGGAACGGGCGATCGCCGTCGAGTGCCGGCGGGATGTCGGCGAACACGTCGCGCAGGCGCTCCAGCAATGCGGCAAGTTCCGCCTCGTCGCGGCCTAGCGCAAGGATCCGCGCGCGCTGGTCGCCGAGCCGTGCGTCGATCTCCGCGACCAGCGCCTCGTGCCGGGTGCGCTCGGCCTCGAGCCGCTGCACCTCCGTCCGACGCGCGGCGCGCACCTCGTCGAGCGCCGCCGTGGTCGTGGCGATCGCCGCCTCGACGTCGGCCAGGTGCGCGAGATCGGCGCGCACGCGGTCGATGCGCTCGATGCGCGAACGCTGGAAATAGCGGTGGTAGGCCAGCACGCGCGCGATCGCCGCGACATCGTCCTGCTGCAGAAGCAGCTTGAGTTCCTGGTCGCGCCCGAGCGCATAGGCCGAGCGCAGCAACGCAGCCAGCGCATCGCGCTGCGCGCGCAAGGCCTGTTCGAACTCCTTGCGTCGTGCTTCCAGCCCGTCCAGCTCGCGCTGCTCGCTCGCGACGCGGGCGTCGAGATCCTGCAGCTCGCCTGCGATGCGCGCGATCGCCAGCTCGCGCTCGCGCAGCTGCCGCTCCGCTTCGCTGCGCTCGCCGCGCGTCGCGCGCTGCTCATCGGCCAGCGTGCGCAGCTGCGCGCGCACCGCTTCGAGCTTGCGTCGCGTCTCCGCTTCCTGCTCCGTGCGCGCCGGCCCGCCGACCTGCGCGACGGACACCGTCGCCGCCAGCGCCATCGCGCAGGAAACGGCGAGGCGGAGCGCGGCGCGGCGCACGATCAGGCGAAATCGACGAGGCTGTGGCCGGTCATTTCCGCCGGCTGCGGCAATCCCATCAGCGCGAGCACGGTCGGCGCGAGATCGCGCAGGGCACCGGGATGCAGCGTCGCCTTGCGACCGACGTAGACCAGCGGCACCGGGCCGACGGTGTGCTGCGTGTGCGGCACGCCGTTCTCGTCCACCATCTGTTCCAGGTTGCCGTGGTCGGCGGTGATCAGCATCTCCCCGCCTGCGGCGCGGATCGCGGAGACGAGTCGCCCCAGCGCGGCGTCGACGGCCTCCGCGGCGCGGATCGCGGCCTGCTCGTTGCCGGTGTGACCGACCATGTCGGGATTGGCGATGTTGCATACGATGAAATCGAAGCGGCCCGACCCGATCGCCTCGACCAGCCGGTCGGTCAGCTCCGGACAGCTCATTTCCGGCTGCAGATCGTAGGTGGCGACCTTCGGGCTCGGCACGAGGATGCGTTCCTCGCCCGGGAACGGCGCCTCGCGCCCACCGGAGAAGAAGAACGTGACGTGCGCGTACTTTTCCGTCTCGGCGATGCGCAACTGCGCGAGTCCGAGCGAGGCGAGGTATTCCCCGAGCGTGTCGTGCATCGACTGCGGCGGCCATGCGACCGCGGTGACGGGCAGCCCCTGCTCGTACTCGGTCAGCGAGACGAATGCCGACAGTCGCGGCACGCGCGAGCGTGCGAATCCGTCGAACGCCGGATCCACGAACGCATGCGAAAGCTCGCGCGCGCGATCCGCGCGGAAGTTCATGAACACGATCGCGTCGCCATCCGCGACCGGCGCGCCGTCGTCGATCACCGTGGGCTGCACGAACTCGTCGGTCTCGCCGCGCGCATAGGCCGCGTCCAGCGCGGCCAGCGCATCGGCGGCGCGGAACGCGGCCTCGGCGTCGACGATCGCCTGCCATGCGCGCTGCACGCGGTCCCAGCGTCGGTCGCGGTCCATCGCGAAATACCGCCCGCCGATGCTCGCGATGCGCGCGTTGCCGGACTGCTCGCATGCGGCCTGCAGCGCCACGAGACTTTCGCGCGCGCTCTGCGGCGGCGTGTCGCGGCCGTCGAGGAACGCATGCACCGCCACGCGCGGCACGCCGCGACGCGCGGCCAGATCGAGCATCGCGCGGATGTGCGCCTCGTGGCTGTGCACGCCGCCCGGCGAAACGAGGCCGAGCACGTGCAAGGTGCCGCCTGCCGCCTTGGCCGCATCGCAGGCACCGACCAGCGCCGGATTGTCGAAGAACGAGCCATCGCGGATCGCCGCGTCGATGCGCGTCAGGTCCTGATAGACGATGCGGCCGGAGCCGATGTTCATGTGTCCGACTTCGGAATTGCCCATCTGCCCGTCCGGCAGGCCGACGTGCTCGCCGTGCGTGTCGACCAGCGTGTGCGGACACTCGACGAGCAGGCGCCGCCAGTTCGGCGCATGCGCCTGCGCGATGGCGTTGTGGGCGGGATCCTCGCGATGGCCCCAGCCATCGAGGATCAAGAGCAGGACGGGACGCGGGCGCGGCACGGCCGGGATACCTGGGTTCGTCGGGAAAGCGCAATGCTAGCAGGCGGGGCGACACGGAAGGCAGGCGCAGGGCCTCCCGGTGCGCCGCCTTCGGCGGCGCGACGTCGCGCATCGGACGGCTGGCGGCGGCGATTAAACCCGCGCACATGCGGCGGCATCGAAGGCCGGAAAGTCCATGCGAGGAGATGCCCCATGTTGCGCAAGCCCCTTCCGCTGCTGGCTGTCATGGCGCTGGCCTGCACCGCTGCGGCGCATGCCGACGGCCTCGACATCCAGAAGATCAACGGCGAGGTCCGCGTGGAGGCGGGTCAACGATCCGGCGACGCGCAGACGGTGAACGGCTCGATCCGCATCGGCGATGGTGCGACGGCAAAGGAAGTTTCCACCGTGAACGGCAGCATCGAGGTCGCATCGAATGCCGCGATCGATGCGGCGGAGACCGTCAACGGCGGTATCGAGATCGGTGAAGGCGCGCGCGTGCGCGATGCCGTTACCGCCGTGAACGGCGCGATCGTGCTGCGCGAAAAGGCCGAGATCGGCGGTGACGTGGAGAACGTCAGCGGCAGCATCGCGGCGCATGGCGCGCGCATCGCCGGCCGCGTCGGGACCGTGAACGGCGACATCGAGATCGGTGCGCGATCGCGCGTCGGCAAGGGCATCCTCGTCGACAAGCCCGACCATGGCTGGCTGCGCGCCAAGCCGCGCACGCCGCGCGTCGTGATCGGCCCGCATGCGGTCGTCGAAGGCACGCTGGAGTTCCATCGCGAGGTGGAACTGCTGGTCAGCGACAGCGCGACGATAGGCGAGGTGAAAGGCGCGACCGCGCGGACGTTCTCCGGCGACCGACCCTGAGCCGACGCCTCGCGCGCCGGCCGGAGCCGGCGCGCGACAGCGGGTCCGTCATTCGACCCGGTCGAGCGTCGCCTCGACCGAGCCGGCGGTGATCGGGTGCATGCCGGGCTTCGCCTTGGCGAAAACATCCCGTGCGAAGGCGAGGCCGTCCGGCGTCGCGACCAGCGCATTCCACGTCGGCATCACGAGTTTGCGGCGGCCGATTCCGATCAGGAACCGTTCGATCGCGGGCCGCGCCTCGGTGTAGCCGCTGCGCACCGCGAGCGGATACCAGCGCTGCGCGAACTCGCCGTTCGGCGTGCCGGTGAAGCGGAACGCCGCATCCAGCTCCTTCATCTGCGCGGCCGACAGGGTTTGCGGCATGCCTTCGAGGAAGCGGATCCACTCCTGCGTGCTCCACTTGCGCGTGTCGATGTCCGTGGCCTTGCGCTTGCCTTCCAGCCACTCCGCACGCGCCGCATCGACCGCGTCGAACCGCGCCGAATGCGCGTTCTCGGCAATCGACAGAATGCCCGGGCCGTAGAGCCACGCGACGAACTCGGCCTCGCTGATCTTGTCCGGGTACTTCGCCAGCAGGTGCTCGCGCGCATAGGCGACGAACGCCTCGCTGTCGATGCTCTGGAACGCGAAGTGATCGAAGTAGCCGCGCAGGAACGCGTCGAAGTTCCCGCGTCCGACGCGCTTCTCCAGGAACTGCAGGAACCACGCACCCTTGTCGTAGGGCACGCCGGAAAGCGCTTCGTCGGGATCCTTGCCGGTCAGCGGATCGAGCGCGAGGCGCTGCGCCGGGACCGGCGTGTGCTCCAGTTCGCGGCGCAGCCCGGCCTGCGAGATCACCTCCTCCATCTCGGTCTGCTCGCGCCCGTAGACGGCCTCGGTGATGCGACCTTCGACATAGGTCGTGAAACCTTCGTTGAGCCAGATGTCCTTCCAGCTCGAATTGGTGACGAGGTTGCCGGACCACGAGTGCGCGAGCTCGTGCGCGACCAGCGACACGAGGCTCTTGTCGCCGACGATCACCGTCGGCGTGGCGAAGGTCAGGCGCGGGTTCTCCATGCCGCCGAACGGAAAGCTCGGCGGCAGCACGAGGATGTCGTAACGCTCCCATCGATACGGGCCGTACAGCTTCTCGGCCGCCGCGATCATCGCCTCGACGTCGCCGAATTCGGCCGCGGCCTTCTTCACCAACGAAGGCTCCGCGTACACCGCGCTGCGCGGGCCGGTCTCGCGCACTGCAAGGTCGCCGACCGCGATCGCGAGCAGGTAGGACGGGATCGGCTGCTGCATCGTGAAGCGGAAATCCCCGTCCAGCGGATGCGCGGCGTCGTTGTCGGCGCTCATCGTTGCGCGCAGTGCCTTGGGCACCGTAACGTGCGCGGTATAGGTGAAGCGCACCGCGGGCGTGTCCTGCAGCGGCACCCAGCTGCGCGCATGGATCGCCTGCGACTGCGAGAACAGGAATGGATGCTTCTTGCCGGCCGTCTGCTCCGGCGGCAGCCACTGCAGGCCGGAAGCCTGCGGCGACGTGCGGTAGCGGATGCGCACTTCCGGAACCGGGCCGTCGACTGGTACGTGCAACGCGGACCCGAACACCGGATCGCGCGGATCGAGCCGGTACTCGACCGCGAACGGCGCACCCTCGCCCCACACCACCTCGACGCGCTCGATCGCGAGATCCCGCGTGTCGAGCACGAGTTCGCGGGCGCTTTCGTCCTTCCAGTCGAGTGCGAGCACGGCGGTGCCGGCCAGCTCCTTCTTCGCGAAGTCCACGTCGAGTTTCAGCGCGAGCGACTTCACGCGCACCTGATCGATGTTGGCGTAGCTGTTGGGGTCGTCCGCGAACGCGGATGCGGAAACGAACAGCGCCACGAGCGCGGCGATTCGGGTCAACGACATGATGGCCTCCGGAGCGGAAAACCCGTCGATTGTCGCGCAAATCGCCCGGCTGCGCGCCGTGCCGGAGGTCAGACGCGATAGCCGCGATGGATCGCGACGATGCCGCCGGTGAGATTGCGCACGTCCACCCGCGCGAAGCCGGCCTCTTCCATCATGGTCTTGAGGGTCTGCTGGTCCGGATGCCTGCGGATCGATTCGGCGAGGTAGCGATAGCTCGCCTCGTCCCCCGCGATCAGCCTGCCGATGCGCGGAAGCACCTGGAACGAGTGGAAGTCGTACAGCGGCGCCAGCAGCGGATCGCGCACGCGAGAGAACTCGAGGATCAGCGCGCGACCGCCGATCTTCAGCACGCGATGCATCTCGACCAGCGCGTTCTCCTTGCGCGTGACGTTGCGCAGGCCGAATGCGATCGTCACGCAGTCGAAGCTGCGGTCCGGGAACGGCAGCGCCTCGGCATCCATCTGCGCCCATTCCAGGCCACGCACGAGGCCGCGGTCGATCAGCCGGTCGCGACCGACGCGCAGCATGTCGCCGTTGATGTCGCCGACCACCACGCGGCCCCGCTCGCCGACCTTCGGCAGCAGCAGCGCCGCGATGTCGCCGGTTCCTCCGGCCAGATCGAGCACCGCATCGCCTGCGCGCACGCCGGAGGTCGCCACGAAATGGCGCTTCCACAGGCGATGCACGCCGAACGACATCAGGTCGTTCATGATGTCGTACTTGCGCGCGACGGAACTGAATACCTCGCCGACGAGGCGCGCCTTGTCGGCCTCGGGAACGTCGCGGTAGCCGAAATGCGTGGTGCGGGTTTCGCTCATGCGCGCATGCTACCGCATCGCGTCCGGCACAGGCGAAGGGCCGAAGTTTGCAGCGTCGGACCAACCCGAGCCCGGACGCAGCAATGGCGACGCGTGGTGAACCAAAAAAGAAGGGTGGCCTGCGCCACCCTTCGATTCGTTCGTCAGTCTTGCTTCGGGCAGGGAATCTGGCCCGCGCCAGTTCCGCAGGTCGTGCTGCCGCCTCCGCCTCCGCCTCCGGTGTACTCGATGATATCCCGAGAAACCCACCAAGGGCCGTTCACGATTCTCCCATCGACGATGTTCTGATCTCGCTGATAACGAGTATCTCGTGTGTACCCGTTCTGGAACTGATGGAAGTCCACACGGGTCACTTGGTCAGGAGTGCCCGGGTACCCGGGCGGCGGTCCGGGCAACCCCGGCGGCTCGCCCGGCGACGACATCAGTTGGTAGCCTGCATCGTATGGCAAGACCAAGACGCCCAAGCTGCCATCGGGTTCGTGCCGTACCGCCGTCATCGTGAAATCCACGGCGTCAGGATGCAGGCGCGCATACTCGTCCAGTGCTTCGCGGACCAGCGCGTCGATGTCGCCGAGATCCCTGGAGCTAACCACCTCTACGCCGCGACCATCAGCGGTACGAGCGAGAGTCGTAGTGGTCAGCGAATCGGAGGGCGCCGCTGCGGCGATCGATGCCCAACCCAAGCATGCCATCATTCCTGCAACCAGACGGATTTGTCTCTTGACCTTCATTTACTTTCTCCCTTGCAAGCCAATGTCCGGCAGCCTCCGAGGCTGCCGTCGACGAGTCTACCCCCCCCCGAAAGCATCAAATCGCACGGGATGAAGTTATGAAACACGCCCTTCCTGGCGGAACGGCAAGGGATCGCGCGGTGCGATGCGCCCGCACGAATGCTCGTCCGCGGCGATCGCACGATGCAGCCCGCGGCGGCGGCTCGACATGACGTCTTGGTGGCTCGGCGCGATCGCGCTTTCCGTGGTCACGATCGTGATCGTGCTGTTCAACCGGCTTGTCGCGGCGCGCAATCAGGTGCGTGCCGCGTGGAGCGACATCGACGTGCAACTCACGCGCCGCCATGAACTGGTGCCGCAGCTCGTTGCCGCGGTGAAAGGCTACGCCGATCACGAGAAGGCCGCACTCATGCTGCTGACCGGGCTTCGCGCGCGCGCGATGGCGGCGGCGCAGCTCTCCGACAAGGCGGCGATCGAGGACGAGCTCGCGCGGAAAGTCGCGCGCATCCTGGCCCTGCAGGAGCAATATCCGGACCTCAAGGCGAGCGGCAGCTTCCTCGCCCTGCAGCGCGACCTGGTGGAAATCGAGGACCATCTACAATATGCGCGGCGCTTCTACAACGGCGCCGTGCGCAACCTCAACAACCGCATCGAAACGTTTCCGTCGGCGCTGGTGGCGCGTGCGCTGCGTTTTGCGCCCGCCGAGTTCTATCGGTACGGAGAAGACATGGAGAATCCCGCATGAAGTCGATGCCGGCCTGGCTCGCCGTGTTGCTGATTGCTGCATCGGCTCACGCCGAGGAACGCATCCTGTCGTACCACTCCGAGATCGCGGTCGCCGCCGACGCGGGCATGGAAGTCACCGAAACGATCCGCGTGCGCACCGAGGGGAAGCGCATCCGGCACGGCATCTACCGCGATTTCCCGACCCGCTACCGCGACGCAGGCGGCAACCGCGTCCGCGTCGAGTTCACGCCGCTCGCCGTCACGCGCGACGGCGTGGCGGAGCCGTTCCGCACCGAGGCGCTCGGCAACGGCACGCGCGTCTATGCCGGCTCGAAGGACGTGACGCTCGAACCCGGCGAATACACCTTCGCGATCCGCTACCGCACCACGCGCCAGCTCGGTTTCTTCGACGACCACGACGAGCTGTACTGGAACGTCACGGGCAATGGCTGGGATTTCCCGATCGACGAGGCGAGCGCGACCGTGTCGCTGCCGGGAGCCATCATGCCGGCTTCGATGACGATCGAAGGCTACACCGGGCCGCAGGGAACCAAGGGACAGGATCTTGTCGCGACCATCGAGGGGCCATCGCGTGTGGCGATCCGCACCACGCGCGCCCTCGCTCCCGGGGAGGGACTGACGCTGGTGGTCACGTTCCCGAAGGGCGTGGTCGCGGAACCGACGCGCGAACAACGCGCGCAGTGGTTCCTGCGCGACAACACCGCCGTGCTGATCGCCGGAATCGGCCTCGCCGTGCTGTGGCTGTACTTCCTCTGGCAATGGTTCCGGGTCGGGCGCGATCCGGAAGCGGGCGTGATCATCCCGCAATACGATGCGCCGCCGGGCGTTTCGCCGGGGTCGATGCGCCACATCGAGCGCATGGCCTACGACGACCGTTGCTTCGCTGCCGATCTCGTCGCGCTGGCGGTCGACGGCGCGCTGGAGATCGATCACGATGACGGCACGTATCGTCTCGTCCGCACGCGCGAGCCGGGAACGGACGTGCCGGAGCCCGCTCGCAAGCTGTTCGATTCGATCTTCGCCGGACGAGCCGACCGGCTCGTGCTCGAACGCTCGCAGCACCAGCGCATCCGCGCGGCGCGCAAGACACATCGGAAGGCGCTGGAGCAGCAAAACCTCGGCCGCCACTTCAACACCAACACGCGCTACACGGTGATCGGCATCGTGATCGCGCTGGTGACGCTGGTGGTCGGGGTGATCGGCTCGGGCAGCGTCCCGATGATGGCGGGTGGCGGTTTCATGCTGGCATGGCTTGCCGGCTGGAGCGTCGGCGTGTTCTCGCTGGTGCTCGGCGCGATCAACGCATGGCGCTCGCGCAGCGGACTGGCGGGATCCATCGGCGCGCTGTTCCTCACCCTGTTCGCGGTGCCGTTCGTGATCGGCGAGCTGGTCGGCATCGGGTTCTTCGTCGCGATCGTCGGCGCCGGCTTCGCCGCGATCGCCGCCGCGCTGGTCGCGACCAGCGCGCTGTTCCGCCACCTGATGAAGGCGCCGACCGTCGCGGGCCGCAAGTTGCTCGACCGCATCGAGGGATTGCGCCTGTACCTTGGCGTGGCCGAGCGCGACGCGCTGGCGAAACTGCGCGCGCCGAAAATGGATGCGGACGAGTTCCAGCGCATGCTGCCGTACGCGCTCGCGCTCGACGTGGAGACCACCTGGGCCAACCGCTTCGCGGATGCCGTCGGCCCGGCCGCCGTGGAGGAGGCAACGCGCTCGATGGGCTGGTACCGCGCCGGTTCGTCGGCGGCCGGCATCGCGGCGCTGTCCAGCGGGCTGGGCAGTTCGCTCAGCGGCGCGATCGCTTCGTCCTCGACCGCGCCCGGCTCGTCGTCGGGCAGCGGCGGCAGGGGATCGTCCGGCGGCGGCGGTGGTGGTGGCGGTGGCGGCGGCTGGTGAGCGCGGTCAGGGATCGCGCGACAGGCCCGCCGTGGCCAGCGCGTCGAGATATTCGCGCCAGTTGCGCGCATGCTCGCGGCCGAGCGCGTGCAGCATGTCCCACGAGTAGATGCCGCTCGCGTGACCATCGCTGAAGCGCAGCAGCACGGCGTAGTTGCCGACCGGCTCCACCGCGTCGATGTTCACGTCGCGCTTGCCGGCGACGAGGCGCTTCTGGCCCGGCCCGTGGCCCTGCACTTCCGCGCTCGGCGAGTGCACGCGCAGGTACTCCGCGGGCAGGCGGAACGATGCGCCGTCGTCGAACGTGATTTCGAGCACGTGCGAGGCGCGGTGCAGCACGATGTCCGTCGGACCGGGCGCCGTCATGCGCGTGTCAGGCAATCATCGGCGAGGGCGAGGCGGCGCGACCTTCAGTGCAGCGTGTCGGAACGCGGCGCACGCGGCGCCAGCGGGTCGCCGGGCGAGCCGGCCACCTGCCACAGGGCATCGAGATAACCGGAACCGAAGCCGATCGAGCCGATAGCCTCGAACTCGTAGCCGCCGGTATCCGGATACCACTGCGCGTTCGGATCCAGCTCGCGCAGCACGAGGCCCTCCGGCTCCACGTCGACGAGCTGCCCGACGTAGCTGATCTCGCCTTCCTCGTCCTCGACCATGTTCACCGAGATCAGCGGCGCAAGGCGCATCGCCGAGCGCGCGACCGTGGTCCAGTCGTCGAGATCGAAGGACTCCGGCACGGCCAGCGTCTCGCCACGCAGCGCGAGCGCCTTTTCGACGAACACGCGCGACGGATCCGGCTCGGCCGTCGTAATGTCGGACACGGCGAGCACGACGTAGCCATCGAACCGCATCGCATCGCCGATCTCGGCGACGAGACAGAAGTCGCGCGAGAGGCCCACCACGTAACCGTGGATCACGCCGGGTTGCAGGCGCTCGCGCCGGATGCGCAGCGGAACGCGCTGTTCCTGCGCCTCGCGCAGTTCGGCGCGCAGGCCGCGCGCCTTGAATGGAACGACCTTGGTCATGGCGGTATGGTCCGGCGTTTGCGGAGCGGGTGCAAGCCGAGGATGCCGCGGCGCCTGCCGCGGCGAACCGGCTCAACGTGTTACAGGATGTACCTCGAAAGATCCTCGTCGCGCACGAGGTTGGCCAGGTGCGCATCCACGTATTGCGCATCGATCACGTAGCGATGCCCGCTGCGGTCCGATGCCTCGAAGGAAATCTCGTCGAGCAGCCGTTCGAGCACCGTGTGCAGGCGCCGGGCGCCGATGTTCTCCGTGCGCTCGTTGACCCGGAACGCGATCTCGGCGATGCGTGTGATGCCATCGTCGGTGAACTCGATCGAAACGCCCTCGGTGCCGAGCAGCGCCGCGTACTGCTTGGTCAGCGCGTGCTTCGGCTCGGACAGGATGCGACGGAAGTCGTCGGCCGTGAGCGCGGCGAGTTCCACGCGGATCGGAAAGCGACCTTGCAGTTCCGGAACGAGATCGGACGGCTTGGCCAGCGAGAACGCGCCGGACGCGATGAACAGGATGTGATCGGTCTTGACGATGCCGTGCTTGGTGGACACCGCCGAACCCTCCACCAGCGGCAGCAGATCGCGCTGCACGCCCTCGCGCGAGACGCCGGCGCCGCTCCATTCGCCGCGCTGCGCGATCTTGTCGATCTCGTCGATGAACACGATGCCGTTCTGCTCGGCATTGGCGAGCGCCTGCGCCTTGATCTCGTCGTCGTTGACGAGCTTGCCGGCCTCCTCCTCGATCAGCAGCGGACGTGCCTGCGCGATCGGCAGCTTGCGCGTCTGCGACTTCTGCCCCGCCAGCGACTGGAACATGCCGCGCAGTTGGCTGGTCATTTCCTCCATTCCCGGCGGCGCCATGATCTCGACGCCGAGGTTCATCGCGAAATCGAGCTCGATCTCGCGCTCGTCGAGCGCGCCCTCGCGCAGTTGCTTGCGCAGCTTCTGGCGCGTTTCGTTCTCGCGCGCATCGGGCTGCACCGGCTCGTTGGCGAAGCCGACGCCCTGGCGGCGCGGCAACAGCGCGTCGAGGATGCGCTCCTCGGCGCGATCCTCGGCCTGCGTGCGCACGCGGGCCTTGGCCTGCTCGCGCGCCATTTTCACCGCGGCATCGGCAAGGTCGCGGATGATCTGCTCGACGTCCTTGCCGACGTAGCCGACCTCGGTGAACTTCGTCGCCTCGACCTTGATGAACGGCGCGTTCGCGAGCGCGGCGAGACGACGCGCGATCTCGGTCTTGCCGACGCCGGTCGGGCCGATCATCAGGATGTTCTTCGGCGTGACCTCCTCGCGGAGGCCGGCATCGAGCTGCATGCGGCGCCAGCGGTTGCGCAGCGCGATCGCGACCGCACGCTTGGCGGCTTGCTGGCCGATGATGTAGCGGTCGAGTTCGCCGACGATTTCGCGGGGTGTCAGTTCGGACATGGCGTGTTTCCGTTGCAGTGGGGCTGCGTGGGCATGCCGGCGCGCTCAGGCGCTGACCGGTGCTTCGCCGCCCAGCTCCTCGATCGACACGTTGTGGTTGGTGTAGATGCAGATGTCGCCGGCGATGCCGAGCGCCTTCTCGACGATGGTGCGCGGATCGAGCACGGAGTTCTCCAGCAGCGCCTTCGCGGCGGCCAGCGCGTACGGGCCGCCCGAGCCGATCGCGATCAGCCCGTTCTCGGGTTCGAGCACGTCGCCGTTGCCGGAGACGATCAGCGAAGTCGAACGGTCCGCCACCGCGAGCAGCGCCTCCAGCCGCCCGAAGCGGCGTTCGGTGCGCCAGTCCTTGGCCATTTCCACCGCAGCGCGGGTCAGGTTGCCGCCGTGCTTCTCCAGCTTCTGCTCGAACAGTTCGAACAGCGTGAAGGCATCGGCGGTCGCACCGGCGAAGCCGGCCAGCACGTCGCCCTTGCCGAGGCGGCGGATCTTGCGCGCGTTGGCCTTCATCACGGTGTTGCCGAGCGTGACCTGGCCGTCGCCGCCGATCACGACGTGGCCGCCGCGGCGGACCGAAACGATGGTCGTGGCGTGAAAGCTCTCCATGGAAGCGCGACTCCGGGACGGACGAGACGGCGAGATGGGGTCAGTCCACGGCCGATGCAAGCACGCCCGGGCGCTCCGCCGTCGCCGCGCGCAGCGCTTCCGCTGCAGCCAGCACGTCGCTGCCGGCCGGCTTCTGGTACAGGCGCAGGCCGAACTCCGGCAGGATCGCGATCAGGTGGTCGAAGATGTCGGACTGGATCGATTCGTACTCGGCCCAGGCCGTGGTCGCGGTGAAGCAGTAGATCTCGAGCGGCACGCCCTCCGAGCCGATATCGAGCTGGCGGACCAGGATCGTCATCTGCTGGTGGATGCGCGGATGCGCCTTCAGCCAGGCCAGCGCATAGGCGCGGAACGTGCCCAGATTGGTGAGTCGGCGCGTGTTGCTTCGCACCTTGCCCTCGGCGCCCAGCCCGCGATTCCACGCCGCGACTTCCTCGCGCTTCTGCTCCAGGTAGCCACGCAGCAGCCGGAAGCGCTCGAGATCGACGATCTGCGCATCGTCGAGGAACGCGACGCTGGACGCGTCGATGCGCAGCGCACGCTTGATGCGCCGTCCGCCCGATTCGCTCATTCCGCGCCAGTTGCGGAACGGTTCGGACATGAGCTTCCAGCTCGGGATGGTGCTGATCGTGTTGTCCCAGTTGCGGACCTTGACCGTGTGCAGCGCGACATCGATCACGTCGCCATCGATGCCGGCCTGCGGAATCTCGATCCAGTCGCCCACCCGCAGCATGTCGTTGGACGAAAGCTGGGCACCGGCGACGAGGCCGAGCAGCGTGTCCTTGAACACCAGCATCAGCACCGCCGAGAGCGCACCGACGCCGGACAGCAGGATCAGCGGCGAGCGGTCGATCAGCAGCGAGACGATCAGGATCGCCGCGATGATGTAGATCACCAGCTTGACGAACTGCACGTAGCTCTTGATCGCGCGCCCGCCCGGATTGCGCTGGCGATGCCAGGCCTCGAATGCGTTCAAGGCCGCGCCGATCGCCAGCGCACCGAACAGCGTGGTCAAGGCCAGTGCGACGTTGCGGACGACCTGATCGACCTCCGGCGGCAGGCCCGGCACCCATCCGATGCCGAACTGCACGACCAGCGATGGCACCATGCGGGAAAGCTGGCGCGCGACGCCCTTCTCGACGAGATGATCGTCCCACGTCCAGCCCGCGGTGCGCGCAGCGAGTGCGTGCAGCCCGCGCTCGACGAAACGGCGCGCGATCCACGCCCCGAGCAGCGCGACCAGCACGAGCACGGCCAGCGCGCCGCCCGTGACGGCCCATGGTTCGGAGAGGATTCGTTCGATCGACGCCATGCGCGGGGAACTCCCGGGAAGTCCGACGAACCACTCAGCCTACCATCCGCAGCCTGAAGGACGGCCGTCAGCCGCCGCGACGGCGCGCACGCGGATGCGCGGCGTCGTACACCTTCGCCAGATGCTGGAAGTCCAGATGCGTGTAGATCTGCGTGGTGCCGATGTCGGCATGACCGAGCAGTTCCTGCACCGCGCGCAGGTCGCCGGACGATTCCAGCAGGTGGCTGGCGCAGGAATGGCGCATCAGGTGCGGATAGACGCGCTTCCAGACGCCCTGCTCCTGCGCGCGACGCTTGAGGCGCGCCCGCACGCCGTTCGGCGTCAGCGGCGCGCCGCGACGACCGCGCACCAGCGGATCGTCCGGGCCGCAGGCATCCTGTTCGCGCAATGCGGCGAGCGCGGCGAGCGCCTTCGATCCGACCGGCACGATGCGCGTCTTGCTGCCTTTGCCGGTCACGCGCAAGGTGCCGCCGTCGGTGTCGAGGTCGCGCCAGCGCACCGCGCACAGCTCGCTCACGCGCAGGCCGCTCGAATACAGCAGTTCCAGCAACGCGCGATCGCGCGTCGCGTCCGGCTCGTCGCCGGGTACCTCGACCAATGCCGTCATCTCGTCGGCATCGAGCACCTCGGGCAGCTTGCGGCGCATCTTCGGCGTGCGCAGTCCGATCGCGGGATTGGCATCGACCTCGCCCTCGCGCGCGAGCCAGCCGAAGAAGCTGCGCCACGCGGACGCGGTCGCGCGCAGCGTGGCGGGCGAATGACCGAGCCGGCGATGGCGCCCGGCCAGAAGTGCCTGCACCTGGTCTGCGCGCAGGTCGCGCCAGCGCGCGACGCCGGCGTCGACGGCGAACCCGCACAGCGCGGCGAGCGAGCGCGCGTACTGCTCCAGCGTCGCCGGCGAATAGCGGCGTTCGTCGCGCAGGTACGCGAGAAACCGGTCGACCATGGCTTCCAGCCCGGGATCGACGCGCGGCTGCATGTCAGTCGACGCGGAACCGCGCGAGCGCGGTCGATACCGCCTCGCCGATCAGCTTGAGAAACACGGTGCCCATGCCGGGATGGAAGCGGTTCGCGTCGAGGCTGCCGATCGCGAGCATGCCGCTTTCGAGCGGCAGCAGCACGGCCGATTGCACCTCGTCCGCGCGCGCGCCGAACAGCGCGTCGAGCTTGTCCTGCTGCAGGCGTCCGCACAGCGGCTCGGAACGCCGCAGGAATTCGCCGAACGCGGGAAACGCCTGCGCGCCGGCCGGTTCGGCGATCAGCCACTCCGCAGCCGGAAGATCGCCGTCGGCGCGGAACAGCACGAGGCGCACGAGGTCGGTGTGGAAGTCCTCGGTCAGCGCCGCGACGACCGCATTCGCGGTCCGCGCGAGCGTGTCGGCGCGCATCAGCGCCAGCGTCAGCGTGTGCACGCGCACCATCAGCGCCTCGTTCTCGTGCGCGATCTCGATCAGGTCGTGCAACCGTCGCGAGAGATCGCGGTTCTTGTCGCGCAGCACGTCGAGCTGGTAGCTCGCCAGCGACGACGCCTGGCCCTGCTCGCGCGGCATCACCAGCGACATCGCGAGATCCGGGAATCCACGCAGGAAATCCGGGTGCTTGCGCAGGTAGTTCGCGACTTCCATCGCGGCCAGACCTTCCTTGACGCTGAGCTGGGTCATCGCATCCTCTCTCGTCACGCTGCGGGCGGCTGCCACTCGCCCTCGAACACGAACGTCGCCGGGCCGGTCATCCACGCTTCGTTCCCCGGCCCCTGCCACTCGATCGCGAGCGAGCCGCCCGGCAATCGTACCTGCACCGAAGCATCCAGCGCACCGCGCATGCGCAGCACCGCGACCGCGGCGCAGGCGCCGCTGCCGCAGGCGAGCGTCTCGCCGACGCCGCGCTCGTCCACGCGCAGGCGGATCGCGTCGCGCGCGACGATCTCGGCGCAGCCGACGTTGCAGCCCTGCGGAAACACCCCGGATGCGCGAATCGCCGCGGCAAGCGCGGCAACCGGAGCGGCATCGACCGAGCCGACCTGGACCACCGCGTGCGGATTGCCCATGGAGACGGCGCCGAACTCGATCGGAGCGGCGTCCGTGCGCAGCGTGCAGACGATCGGCACGCCGCCGCACGTGATCGCGCCGTCCCCGGTGCTCGCCACAGCGCGCCCGATGTCCAGCGGAATCCGTCCGGCGTCGAAACGCGGCTCGCCCATCGCTGCGCGCACGCGGCCATCCGCCAGCAGTTCCACCTCGACGGGGCCGGACGGACTTTCGAGTCGGGCACGCCGATCCGGCAGCGCGCCGGCGCGGTCGAGCCAACGCGCGACGCAACGCAGTCCGTTTCCGCACTGCCCGGACGGCGTGCCGTCGGTGTTCCAGATCGAGTACGCGAACGCGCACGACGGGTCGCGCGCCGGCTCGATGGCGAGAAGCTGGTCGAAACCTACGCCGAAATGGCGATCGCCGAGCAGTCGGATCTGCGCGGCATCCAGCGCGAGCGGCGCTGCGCGGCAATCGACCACGACGAAGTCGTTGCCGAGTCCGTGCATCTTGCTGAAGCGCATGGCAGACGGGGTCAGCCGGTCGACTCGGCCGGCGGCGGCGCATCCGGCGCCGGATGCACCAGCGGCCCCTTGTTGCCGCAGGCGGCGAGCAGGGACAGCGCCGCGAGCAGCAGCGCGGTTCGGACAAGCTGGCGGGCAGATGGCATGGCAGGAAGCCCTGCAGGCGGATGATGCGCGAGTATAGCGTCGGCATCCGCGCAAGCCGGTATGCTGGGGCCATGTCGCTGACGCCATTCCTCGCGATCGCATTCGGCGCCGCCGCGTTCCTCGCGCTGCTCTCGCTGCTGCAACTGCGTGGCGCAGGACGGGCATGGCGCGCACGACGCCCGGCGGGTGCGGCGCTGCGGGTGGTTACCGCGCTGCTGCTGCTGGCATGCGCGACGATCGCGGCGCTGGTCGCGACCGCGCTGCTCGGCTACCGGCGCCTGACCGCGGAAGCGCCGGTCGCGACGATCGAGACGCACATCGTGGCGCCGCAGCGGTTTCGCGTCGCGGTGCTGCTGCCGGATGGATCGCGCACCGAGACGGAACTCGCCGGCGACGACTGGCAGCTCGACGCGCGCGTCATCAAGTGGAAGCCTCGCGCGGTGCTGCTCGGCGCGCCACCCCTGTACCGGCTGGAACGCATCAGCGGTCGCTGGCAGGACATCGTGCAGGCGCGCAGTGCTGCCTACAGCGCGCAGCCGATCGACGCGCCGGGCCTGATCGATCCGATCGACCTGCAGCGTCGCGTTCCGGCGCGGCTGGCATGGATCGATGCGGACTACGGCAGCGCGGCGTGGCTGCCGATGGTGGACGGCGGACGCTACTCGGTGACGCTCGGCACATCCGGCGGCCTGGTCGCGCGCCCGGCCGATCCGTCGACCGCCGAGCGACTGCGCGAAGCGGGCTGGTCGCAGCCTTGAGCGGCACGCCGCCGCCGAAGTCGCGGCTGCGCTGGGCCTGGTGGCTGCTGGCATGGACCGCGCTCGGGCTCGGCATCGTCGGCGTCGTCGTGCCCGGACTGCCGACCGTGCCTTTCATCCTGCTCTCGGCGTTCGCCGCGGCACGCGGATCCGAGCAGTTGCATGCCCGGCTGCTGGCCGATCCGCGGTTCGGCGCGATGATCCGCGACTGGCAGGAGCGCGGCGCGGTGGCGCGGCGCTCCAAGTGGCTGGCCGTGACGACGATGGCGATCAGTTCGGCGCTGCTGCTCTGGCTAACGCCGCCGTGGTCGGCACTCGCCGCGACCGTGTGCATGGCGAGCGTCGCGGTCTGGCTGTGGCGGCGGCCGGAGCCCTGATTCAGTCCAGCCGCTTTTCGCAGCGCCAGCCGTCGGCGCCGTCCTCGTAGTAGCGCTCGAGCCGCGCGATGCACGCGAAACCGGCCCGTTCGTACAGGCGGAGCGCAGCCTCGTTGTCCGCGCGCACTTCGAGCCGCATCCGCCGGCAACCGCGTCGCAGCGCCTCGGTTTCCGCGGCGCCGAGCAGCGCGCGCCCGACGCCACGCCCGCGCGCCGCGGACGCGACGGCCATCGAGTACAGCCGCGCCACGCGGCTGCCGCGTCGGAAGAACACCACGGCCGCGCCCAGCAGTGCGGCATCGTCGACCGCGACGAGCACGCATGCGCCGCTGCCGGCGAGATGCCGCCGCCATTGCCGCGGACTGAGCCGGTCGCCGTCGAAACTCGCGTTCTCCAGCGCAACCAGAGCGGCCAGATCGGCCCGGGTCGCGGGCCGGACGCGCGGCGCGCCAGAGCGATCGACAGCGGGTGCGGAGCGGTCGGACATCGGCCCAGCGTAGCAGCGTGGGCAGGGTCCGCAACGGCACCTGAAACGTCGTGCAAACCCCTCTGCCCGGCCGGTGCTCGCTGTGCGAAACTCCGCCGCGACGCCACCTCCGCCCGCTCCGTTATCCACCGCACCGACCACGACGCATCGCCGCGATCCGGTGTCCTTCGGCCCCACTCCCGCACACCATCCGCATGAGCCGGCTCGTCATCGTCGTGGAAAAAGCCTCGGACTGGGGCTCGTACTATCCGTCCGACAACGTGGTCACCGCGCAGGATTACCTGAAGGAACCGATCGGCTCCGAAGGCGAGCGCACGCAGGTGATCAATCTGTGCCGCAGCTACAAGTATCTCGGCACCGGCTATTACGTTTCGCTGCTGGCCGAGGCGCGCGGGCACAAGGTGATCCCGTCGGTGCGCACGATCAACGATCTGCGCCGCCGCTCGCTCTACGGGCTGGACATCGAGGACCTGAACCAGAAGCTCGCGAAGTTCCTGCCGGATGGCGGGCGCGACACGACCGATTTCAGCGTGCTGGTGTACTTCGGCGAAACCGCATCGGACAGCCTGGAGGACATCGCGCGGCAGGTGTTCGAGACGTTCCCCGGTCCGATCCTGCGCATCGAGTTCGAGCGCGACCGCGTCTGGCAGATCGCCGCGATCAAGCCGACGGGACTGCACACGCTTTCGGATGCGCAGGAGGACGCGTTCGCGCAGGCGCTCGACAAGTTCTCCAAGAAACTCTGGCGAAAGCCGCGCGCGCGGCGGAAGTTCCGCTTCGACCTCGCGATGCTGGCCGATCCGGCCGATCCGCTGCCGCCGTCGAACAAGCGCGCGCTCAAGGCCTTCGTCGAGGCCGGCGCGGAACTCGGCATCGATGTGGACACGATCGCGCGCAACGATTACACGCGACTGGCCGAGTACGACGGCCTGTTCATCCGCGAGACGACCGCGCTCGACAACCACACCTATCGCTTCGCCAACAAGGCGGAGAAGGAGGACATGGTCGTCATCGACGATCCGGGGTCGATCCTCAGATGCACCAACAAGATCTATCTCAATGACCTGCTGAAATCGCGCAAGCTGCCGACACCGCGCACCGAGATCCTGTATCGCGACGAGCCCAGGCGGCTGGCGGAGCTGCCGGACGTGCTCGGCTTCCCGATCGTGCTGAAGATCCCGGATGGTTCGTTCTCGCGCGGCATCGTCAAGGTGGAGAATCCCGAGCAACTGAAGAAGGCCGCCGACGACCTGTTCCAGCACACCGCGCTGGTACTGGCGCAGGAGTTCATGTTCACCGAGTTCGACTGGCGCATCGGCATCCTGAACCGCGAGCCGCTGTATGCGTGCAAGTACTTCATGTCGCGCGGGCACTGGCAGATCTACAACCACGGCGCGAAGGGCGCAGCGAAGTCCGGCGGTTTCGAGACGCTGCCGGTGCGCGCAGCGCCGTCCGAGGTGCTCAAGCTGGCGCAGCGCGCGACAACGCCGATCGGCGACGGCCTGTACGGCGTGGACATCAAGCAGGCCGGCGATCGCGTCGCGATCATCGAGGTCAACGACAATCCTTCGATCGATGCCGGCGTAGAGGACGCCTACCTGGGCGATGATCTCTACCGGCGCATCATGGACGAGTTCCTGCGCCGCATGGAACGCAAGCGGCTCGGCCTGCGCGGCTGAACGCCGATCGCGTGCGTGCATGCGCGCGCAATGCGGACGTGGCACGCTGCCGCCCCCCCTTCCGACCGAACCCTGCTCGCCGATGACGACGTCCACTCCGCAGCGCTTCGCCGCGCTCCTCGTGATCGCGGCCGCAATCGCATGCATCGCGGTGCCGATGGAGCAATTGCTCGGCCCCGGACCGTTTCTCTGGCATGTGCACCAGTCGTCGTTCTGGCAGGGCGGACTGGAGGCGATCGGCGTGATCGCGGTCGCCGTGGCGGCGTTCATCGCGCTGGGCCGGAAGCCGGTTCTCGTGCTTCCCGGCGCCATCGTGCTCGCGCTCTACCTGCGGCGTCATGCGGTAGACGTGCCGTTCCTGCTTGATCTCGCGATGGTCGAGATCGCGATCGGCGTCGGGGTTTTCGTGCTGCGCCGGCTGCACGTGCCCGCGCCACGCGACGTGCGCGACTACCTGCACGCGTTCGTGCTCGGCTTCCTGACATGGAGCCTCGCGATCTGGCTGGCTTCGGTCGCGGATGCCGGCTCGATTCCCGCGCTGCGCATCCTGACCGTGCTGATGGCGATCCTCGCCGTGACCGCGCGCCACACGCCACTCGTGCTGCATCTGTGGCGCGCGCTGCGGAACGCATCGACGCGCGACCGCGCATGGAGCGGCGCGCTGGCCGCGTGGATCGCGGTTCTTTTCGCCCGTGCGGCCGAGATCATCGGCTACGACTCGCTTTGGTACGGATTTCGCAGCGAGTACGTGCTCGATCCTGCGCGATCGCTGTTCGAGCCGCTCGGTCTCGTCTCGCCCGTCTACTACTTTCCGAAGCTGTACGAGGCGTTCCTGCTGCCGCTTGGCCGGCTGGGCGACACGAGCGTGCTGTCGGGCATGTCGATCCTGCTGATGGCGCTTGCCCTGGCGACCAGCCTGTTGCTGATGCGGCGCATCGAGCTTCCAGAGCGTGCGCGCATGCCGCTGCTCGCGGTGATCGCGACACTGCCGGCACTGGCGAACACGGCCGTCTCGCCAAAGCCCGATGTCGCGTCGCTGCTGTTCGTCCTGCTCGCCGCCGACGCCGCGTTCGATGCGATACTGCGGCGCGGCGCATCCGCATGGCTCTGGCTGCTCGCCTGCGCCACGCTCGCCTGCCTCGCGAAGCTCACCGCGATTCCGTATGTCGGCGCCCTGCTGCTGGCTACCCTCGCGGCCACGATGCGCCGGCCGGCGCCGGCCGCAGCCGAACCCGATGGCGAAACGCGCGCGGCGATCGCGGCCGCCATCCTCGCGCTTGTCGTCGCGATGCTGGTCACTGCCCGCACCTGGTGGCTGACGGGCGTGCCGACCATCGGACCCGATCCGTTGCTGCGGCTGTGGAACGCGCTCGGCATGCACCTCGCCGAACCTGCCGGTACGCTGCAGTGGACCTACCCGCAGGACTGGAGCGACGTGCCGGCGCTGGTCGTCGACTGGCTGTTCCGGCCGCAGCGCCTGCCGCATGTCGTGATCGCCTGGGTCGGCAACGTCTGGTTCTGGTGCGCGCTGCTGGCCATCGCAGCCGCTTTCGCCGCGCGAGGCCGTACACCTGCGCGAGAGCGCCGGCTCGCCTGGCCGCTGGTCGCGCTCGTGCTCACCGGAGCGCTGCTCGCCGTCGCGATCCGCTATCACGTGCGCGGCAGCGACGGAAACTATTTCCTCGCCGCACTGCTGCCCGCGATCCTGCTTGGCGCATCCGCGGCGTTCCGGCGCCTCGCGGCCTGGCCGCACGTCTTCTCCGCCGCGCTCATCTGCCTGCCGGCATTCGCGGCATTCCAGGCCGCAACGAGCTTCGTCTCGGCCGAATGGCAGCCCGGCACGCGCGCGTTCGACCTCGATTTCACGCGCGACTGGCGTGACAGGGAAGCGCGCCGCGCCGCGGTGCTCGCGAAGGGCGGGCTTGCGTCGATCGCGGCACACCTGCGGGCGGCGAAGGGCGCGATGCGCGCGGTCGGCCATGTCGATTCGGAGATCGGGTACTGGCTCCCGGCGCGGTTCGAGCCGCTGCTCGATATCGTGTTCGCGCGCGGCGGCTACCTGTCCGACGCCGATGCGTTCCTCGCGTTCCTGCGGGCGCAGCGAATCGACGCATTGATCATGCCGCGTCCGGGCAATGTCGTGACCGCCGGATGGGACGCAGTGGCAGCGCGCGAGGCATTCGGGCGACTGCAGCGCGCGCCGGGCGTGAAGACGATCGAGGATCGCGACTACATCATGCTCGATCTGCGCGAATGGCAGGCGCGCGGCGGCGAACTGCCGCGCGACGGAGATTGAGCCGCATCCGCGCGCACCAGCGGACACCGGCGACCATGGCACGCCCGATGCGGTGTCGCGCCAGCCACGCGAGGTCGACCAGCGGTGCGCCGATCAGCCAGAACGGCAGCGTCGCGCCCCACATCGTGCCATCGCGCACGGTCGGCAGGCAGGCACAAAGGACGCTGCCGGCGGCCAGCCACGCCAGCACGAGGACCGGGGCCAGCGCCGGCCCGCGCGGCGGGACTCGGGGCGTGGTGCGTGGCTGCAATGCAGGTGCGATGGAAGCGAAGGGTGCAACGAACATGGATCGACTCCCGGGCGATTCGCGGAGTGCCGACTCTGCGGAATCGCATTCTCACCGGCTGCGACAGCGCGCCGGCGGTGGCGGCGACGCATGCGATAATCCACGCGAATTCAAGGAGTCGGCGTGGAACCCCAAGGAGCCCGATCCACTGCGCGCATCGTGTGGCGCTCGTCGTCTGCGGCTGCAACCCCGCACCGTGGCGGCGGCGCGATCGCGCGACGTTCCACGCGCGGCCTTCGCATGGCCGCTTCCGGGTGGCGCGGCCGACCAGAACCGGGGACGCGACATGCGGCCGCGTGAGACACGCGGATTCGCGCTGGCCGAGTGCGAACTGGCCGGATTCGATCGCCAGCACGCGATCCGCTGCCGCGTGCAGCGGCCCGACCGCTACCGTCTGCTTTCGGCGCTGCCGGCGGATCTGCCGCGCATCGCGCGCGGTGGAGGCGTTTCCTATGTCGCGGCGAGCTTCGATGCCGATGCGGTGAGTCAGGATCTGTCCGCGTTCGACCGCGTGCTCGCATTCGACGAGACGAGCGGGCGGATCGTGGTCGAGGCCGGGATGCGGGTCGGCCACCTGCAGCGATTCGCGCTCGCACGCGGCTGGTACCTGCCGGTCGCACCGGGCCATCCCCGCGCGAGCATCGGCGGCTGCATCGCGGCCGATGTGCACGGCAAGAATCCCGCGCGCGACGGCACGTTCCGCGCGATCGTCGACGCGCTGGAAATCGAGCAACCGGAAGGCGGCGCGATCGCCGCCGACCGCATGCGCAACACGGAGCTTTTCGAGGCGACGTTCGCCGGCTTCGGGCTGACCGGCCTCGTCACGCGCGCCACCGTGCGCCTCGCTCGCGCGCCGGCGGCATGGATGGTGCGGCGACTGCCCGTGCGCAATCTCGCGGAGGCGGCACGCGTACTGCGCGAGGCCGGGACCGCGCCGCTGCTCTACGGCTGGCACGACGGGCGCGCGGGACATTTCGGGCGCGGCGTGATCCGCGTCGGCCTGACCGCCGACGCGGCCGATGCACGTGCCGCACGGCTGCCGACGTCCGACGACGACCTGCCCGCGGCGATCCGACCGCTTCCTGTGGGCCTGTGGAGCCATGCCGGGATCGCGTGGGCGGACCGCTGGCTGACGTGGCGCTGGTGCCGCGAAGGACGTGCGCCGATGCCGCTGGCCGAAGCCCTGTTTCCGCTCAACCGAGCGCGCGGTTACTTCGCCGCCTATGGACCGGCCGGCATGGCAGAGGCGCAATGGCTGGTGCCGCATGCACGGTTCGAGGCGTTCGCGTCGCTGCTCGGCGACGCCGTGGCGCGCCTGCGGCCGCGCATCGCCCTGATCGCGAGCAAGCTGTTCGCCGGGGTGGCGCAGGGGCTTTCGTTCGACGGCAACGGCATCGCGCTGGCCCTGCAGGTTCCGGCGCCTGCGGAGGCAACGCAGCGGCGCTTCCTGGAAACGCTGGCCGAACTGGCGATCGCACATGGCGGGCGGCCGAATCTCATCAAGGATTCGACGCTCGACGCGGCCACGGTGCGGGCCGCGATCCCCGGTTTCGAGACCGCGCGGGCGCGTCTCGCGCTGTTCAATCCGCAAGGATGGATGGTGTCGCATCTGTCGCGGAGGCTCGGCCTGTGAGCGCGATCGTCGTCGGCGCATCCAGCGGACTCGGCCGCGCGCTCGCGGTGGAGCTTGCGCGAGGTGGACGCGACCTCCTGCTCGTGGCGTCCGACGAGCGCGACCTCGCGGCGATCGCCGCCGATCTCTCGATCCGACACGGCGTCGCGGTGCGCACGCTGGCACTGGACCTCTCGCGCGAGCCCGACCCCGGCGCACGCATCCGCGCACGAATGGACACGCTGCCATCGGCGGCGGATGCGCTGCTGTTGCCGGTCGGCCATTCGCGCGGCGACGACGACTTCTCGCTCGATGCCGCGGGAACGGGCGAACTGCTCGCGATCAACCTGCACGCGCCGCTGCAGATCGTGCAGACGCTGCGAACGTATCTCGCCGCCAGGCGCGGCGTCATCGTGCTGTTCGGCAGCATCGCCGCCGTGCGCGGACGCGGACGCAACGTCGTCTATGCCGCCGCGAAACGCGCGCTGGTGTCGCTGTACGAAAGCCTGCGCCAGCACCATCCGCGTCGGGAGTTGCGCATCCAGCTCTACCAGCTCGGCTTTCTCGCGACCAATCTCACGCACGGCATGAAGCTGCCGACCGCGGCGGCCGATCCCGCCGCCGTCGCCCGCGCGGTGGTCGCACGCCTCGACGGCGGCTCGTTCCTGCGCTACGTGCCCGCGAAGTTCGCACTGATCGCGTGGATCGTGCGCTCGCTGCCGTGGTTCGTGTACCGGCGCATGCGTTCGTGACGTCAATCCGGCGCGCGTGCGGGCCGGCGCAGGGTCTGGCGGACGCCGGGAAGCGCGATGGAAGTGCCGGCGCCCAGTTCCGTGGCGACATCGACATAGCCGAGCAGGCTGGCGACGTCCGCGGCAGTGCGATCGAATGCATCGCGCAGATCGACCGGCGCACCATGCGATTTCAGCAGGCGCGTGCAGCCTAGGAGCCCGTGCATCGCGCAGGCGTGCAGCACGCCGACACCCCGGCGATCCTGCACAGCCACGTCGGCTCCGTGCTCGAGCAGACATTCGACGCCGTTGCGGATGGTCTCGGCATCGCAGTGCGTGCCGGGCTGCGCGCGGGCGCCGAGCTGGATCAGCAATGCGTCCTGCCCGTCGGCGTTGCGTGCATCGAGGCGCCCCCCCGCGCGCAGGAGCCGCTCGTACATCCGCCGCGCGATTGCGGCTTCGCCGCCCGCGAATGCGTACTGGGCGGCGGCATGCAGCGGCACGAGGCCGGCTTCGTCTGCGGCGTTCGGGTCGGCACCGGCCTCGAGCAACGCGTCAACGATGGCGGCCTGACCCAAGGCGGCCGCAAGCATCAGCGGCGTGGCACCGCCGGCGAGGCGCAAATCCGCCGGCACGTCATGACTGAGAAGCGTGCGCACGATGGCCTCGCGTCCGGCCCCTACCGCGGCACCCAGGCAGTGCATGCCGGAGTGCGTCGTTGGTGTCACGTCGGCGCCGGCCTCGAGCAGTTGCACGACGAGCGCCGCATGGCCCGAGCCAGACGCCCGGATCAGCGCAGTGGCGCCCTTGTCGTCCACCGCGTCGGCCGGAAGTCCGAGCGCGAGCAACCGCTGCACGGCGACGGTGTCGCCGACGCTCGCTGCGGCGACGAGATCCGATCCACGCAACGGCCGGTGGGGCAGCTTCCAGTCGTTCCATGCCAGCCATTGCGAGATCGCCCGGTCGGTACGTGCCAGCGCGATGCCGAGCGGTGTTTCGCCGACGGTGCTCGCGATCTCGGGATTCGCTCCGGCAGCAACGAGACGGCGTGCGATCGCACTGCCTTCCGGCTCGGCGAGCCGGGCGGCGCAATGCAATGGCGTTCGTCCTTGCGCATCCCGTGCGTCGGGATCCGCGCCGAGTGCCAGCAGTCGTTCGACCCAGTCCTCTCGTCCTTGCTCGGCGGCAAGGTGAAGGCAGGTTCGCCCATCCGCCATGCGACCGAACCAGTCCGCGCCCCGGTCCAGGAGAAGGGATGCGATCGCATGATGCGCGGACTCTCCGGTGACGCCGATTGCGAGCACGCGGGCGACGAGTCCGGCACCGCCGACGGGCGCACCACGTTGCAGCAGGTCGACGAGTGCGGCTTCCGATTCCGGCAAGCGCGCGACGAGTGCGTCGAGCAGATGTTCGCCGGCGGGCGTGGCGGCATCGGGGTCAAGGCCATGGTTGAGCAGCCACGCACGGGCGGCTCCGAGGCCGGGGTCGGAGAGCTCCACATAGATGCCGGCCAGCGTGCTGCGCGGCCACTGGCCGATATGACGCTCGTAGCGGGAGACGACGTCACGGTGACCGAAGCGGAGTGCGTCGACGAGATGCTCGGCACTGATTTCGTCGCTCGCTTCGTCGTGCGTGGACACGTTGGCCGGCAATGGATGATCCGGATCCAGCAGCGCGACGAGACGCCAGCGACCGGCGGCGATGGCGTGGTCGATCGCGCGTCGCCCGTCATTGCCGGTCAGCGCGCGATCGGCCCCGAGGGCGAGCAGCGCCCGCACGGTTTCCTCGTTTGCCTGGCGCGACTGGCACGCGATCATCAGTGCCGTGCGTCCGGAAGCGTCCACGCAGTCGGGCGTGGGCTTGCGCTTGGCGAGTGCGTGGATGACGGCGGCGGCGCCGCTGCGTGCCGCTTCCATCAATGCGGTGGTGCCGTTCTGGTCGCGCGCGTCCACATCGGCGCCCGCGGCGAGCAATGCCTCGGCAATGGCGGCATGGCCGGCGAGCGCTGCGGTCATGAGCGCCGTGCGCTGCAACGGCGCGAGTGCATTCACGTCTGCCTTGCGACGCAGGAGCAAACGGACACCCGCAGGGTCATCGTCCTCGACCCCGGCCGCGTGCACCAGCGCGGGCTGCCCGAATGGAACCGTGGGCCTTGCGCCCCTTGCCAGCAGGAATTCGGCGATCGCCCAGTTGGCATTGCCGCACGCCACGGCGAGCGGGGTAAGCCCTTCCGCATTGACGGCATCGGGGTCGGCACCGGCATCGATGAGCAGGGCCGGGATGACGGCATCGGCACCGCGCGCCGCATGATGCAGCGGCGTGTTGCCTGCCGCATCGGACAAGCGCGCATCCGCTCCGTTGGCGAGCAGCATGGTGACCGCATCCGGACGCCCTTCGTAGCTGTCGCGCGTCGCCGCGATCAACGGCGTGATCCCGCCCTGCGCCGCATTCAGGTCGCCCCCCTTGGCGATCAGTGCGCGCAGCAATCGGATGTCAGGCAGGGTGACCGCGATCATCAGCGCGCTGCGTTGATCGCGCTGGTCCGGCGCCGGCACGGCGTCCGGACTGGCGCCGCGCTCCAGCGCGGCCAGGGCGAGGTCGATCTGGAGCGACCGCGCAGCACACAGCAGCGTGGCATCGAGATCGTCTCGGTGGATGATTTCCGGCACGGTCGTCGGCATCGGCTGCTGCGGCTCGTTCTGCGCGTCGTCGTCGATCCGGGCGCGCCGGCGCCTTGCATCCGCAAGCAGCGCATGGAGACTGCGGTTGAGCAGAAGTGCATGCGCCGCGGGAGACAGCACCAATGCGTAGAAGGCCGTGATCGCGACGTGCAGATCCGAGCCGACGCCGGGAGCGAAGCCGGCCAGCAGCAACGCCCCGGCGGATAGCAGCAGCATGCCCAGCGATGCCGGCAGGCCATCGGCGAGGAAACGCTCCGGCTCGCGTGTCAGATGCCAGGCAAACGCAAGCGAGCGTCGCAGCGATGTCGTGAGCCAGGAACCCGGTTCGCCCTGATCCGGGTATGCGTCATCCCACAGGAAGGGCAGCACGAACGCCGGCCATGTGCGCCACAGTGCAAGCGCTGCGATCACCAGCACGCCGGAGATGGTCAACGCAGCCGGAAGCGAACTGCTCGATGCAAGCCACCATGCCGGCACCGCCACCAGGGCGGCAACGAAGGCGGCGTACAACGTGGACAGGATGAAGTATGGCAACCCGCGCCGGACCAGACTTCGCGGCAACGGCGTGTCGAGATCGAAGCCGGTCGCGCGGCAGAACGCCGAAAGGACCAAGCTGTTCGCCAGCAGTATCGCGACGAGTACCGGCGGAGCCGCGACGATCGCGACCAGCGCATAGAGGCCGCCGGCCACGGCAAGCGGCATCGCCAGCTCGCTCGGTACGAATCGGGTTCTGGCTCGTCTTGCCATGCGCCTCTCGCGCAAGCGGCGCGGGTGCCGCGGAGACCCGAGTATATCGGTCGGGCTCGAGTCGCGACCGGGTTCGATCGTCACGCTAGGGACAGCGGCGGCGGCAACTGCAGGTAGAAGCCACGCTCGACAATCGCGGACTTCAGCGTCTCGACGTCCACGCGTGCAAGATGCTGCCGCACCGCCAGATCCAGCTCCATCACATGCGTCAGTGTCCCCATCGCGGCGATGATCTCCGCGGGAAGACGCGAAACATCATCCCGATTCCGCAGGAAAACGTAGGTGTCGGGCTTGCGAGAGCCTTTGTAGACGTGGCATTTCATCGATGCACATGGGCTCTCTCGCGTTTCGTGTGGAAAGAGCCTGATCATGCTGCCGCAGGTTTCA